>Ga0105243_10001194_pt1 | contig 23402 bp, 21 predicted proteins | sample KBSM34metaG_FD_81525 | JGI IMG/M metagenome (GOLD analysis project Ga0105243, IMG submission 81525) | Miscanthus rhizosphere microbial communities from Kellogg Biological Station, Michigan, USA - KBS M3-4 metaG | ecosystem: Host-associated > Plants > Roots > Rhizosphere > Soil | place... | reverse complement strand
TGGAGCCTTGAAGTTCCGACGGTTTGAGGGTGCCGGCCCGTGCGTCGCGGATGAGCCTCGCGACGACAGCGGCCAATTCCCGCGTGGTCTTTTCGTGCGCGTCGTCGACGACAGGCACCAGCAGCCCTCGCGGCGCCGCCCCGCCGAATCCCAGATGCACGGCGGAGTGCAAATGGATCTGCGGCCCGTCCGTGGTGTCCACCCACGTCGAATTCAGATTCGGGTGGTGCCGCAGCGCGATCGTCAGGAGTCGCAGCGTCAGCACGAATGGCGTGATCGGCGACTCGTCACCTGCGACCTCACGCATCCGGTCGCGCAGCCGCAGCAAGCCGGAGCAGTCGACCTGCACACCGGCGTGCGCATCAGGTATCTGCCTGCGCGACAACGTCATTCGGTGAGCCATCTCCGCCCGCACACCGCGCACCGCCACCATCTCCGGCGTCGCTGCCGACTTTCCCGCCGCGGCAAGGACATCCTCGCGAGTGATCACACCGTCGGGGCCGGACCCCGTCAGCCGGGACAGGTCGACGTTCAGCTCGACGGCCAGCTTGCGTACCGGCGGCTTCGCGCGTGGGCGTTCACCGACCGATCCACGCCTGCTGGTGTCCATGTCCTCGTCGGCCCCGTAGCCGACCAGAACCGGCTTGCGCGCACTGCCGTTGGCGCTCGGCGGCGGCGCCACGGGTTCCTCTGCTGCACCGGCGGTCTCGGCCACCGACGTCGAAATGCGCACCAGAACAGAGCCGACGGCCAGCGTGTCGCCCTCGGCACCGCCGAGTTCCACGATCCGGCCCGTATACGGACTGGGAATCTCGACCTCGGCCTTGTTGGTCTCCACGGTGCACAAGGTCTGGTTCAGCTCGACATCGTCACCGACTGCGACGCTCCAGCCGGTGATGGTCGCGTCCTCGAGACCTTCGCCCAGGTCCGGGACGAGGAACTCCTTCACCGCACTCACGGCCGCTCCATCGCCCGCTCGACGCAGTCCAACAGCCGGTCCGGGCCCGGTAGCCACAGCTTCTCCAGCCGCGCGGGTGGATACGGCGTGTCGAACCCGGTGGCGCGCAACACCGGCGCCTCCAGGTCGTAGAAGAGCTCCTCCTGGATGCGCGCCGCCAACTCGGCACCGAAGCCCAGCGTGCGCGGGCCTTCGTGCATCACGACCGCGCGGCCGGTCTTGCGAACCGAATCCGCGACGGTGTCGAAGTCGAGCGGGTTCAGCGACCGCAGGTCCACGACCTCGAGGCTCCAGTCGCGCTGCTCGGCAAGGTCTGCCGCGCTCAGCGCCGTCGCGACGAGCGACCCGTACGTCACAACGGTGACGTCGGCGCCGACACGACGGACCGCGGCGCGTCCGATCGGCAGTGCGGGTGCGTAGGTGTCGACGGCTTCCCGGGTCCAGTACCGCCGCTTGGGCTCCAGATAGATCACCGGGTCCCGGCTGACGATCGCCTGCCGCAGCAGCCAGTAGGCATCCGATGGCGTCGACGGCACGACGACTTTCAGGCCTGCCGTGTGCAGCCAGTAGCTTTCGGTGGACTCGGAGTGATGTTCCACGGCACCGATTCCGCCGAACGACGGAATGCGGACGGTCACCGGCATGTCGATGTCACCGCGGGTGCGCATGCGGTACTTGGCCAAGTGGCTGACGATCTGATCGAACGCAGGCGCTGCGAAGCCGTCGAACTGGATCTCAGGGACCGGCAGGAAACCACGGATCGCCATTCCGATCGCGATGCCGATGATGCCTGACTCCGCCAGCGGGGTGTCGAAACACCGTTGCTCGCCGAATGTTTCGGCCAGACCCTCGGTCACCCGGAACACGCCGCCGAGCGTGGCGACGTCTTCCCCGAACACCAGCACCCGCTCGTCGGCCGCCATCGCGTCGTGCAGGCCACGGTTGATCGCCTGCGCCATCGTCAGCGTCGCCGCCCGCGGCAGCGCGGTCAGCATCGGCCCCCGCGGCTCGGGTACATCGTCGCCGTACATCGGGGGCCGTTCGATGATCTGTGTCATGTCATGCCTCCTTCGCCAACTCAGCCAGCAACTCGTCGCGCTGGTGCGCCAAATCCGGGGTGATGTCGTGATAGACGGTGTCGAACATCTCGGTGACGTCGAAATCGGGAGCGCCGACCACCGCCTCACGCAACTCGCTGCGTAGTCGTTTCGATCTGGCCGCGACCCGTTCTTCGAGCCGTTCCGTCCACACCTCGATCGACTGAAGGTAGGTGCGGTACCGCTGAATTGGATCCAAGGCGGCCCAGTGAGCGACTTCCTCGTCGGACCGGTATCTGGTCGGGTCGTCCGATGTGGTGTGTGGACCCATCCGGTAGGTGACGGCTTCGATCAGCGTCGGCCCGCCGCCCTCGCGCGCCCGCTCGGCGGCCTCGGCCGTCACCGCGTAACAGGCCAACACGTCGTTGCCGTCGACGCGGATACCTGGCATCCCATAGCCGACCGCGCGGTGCGCGATCGACGGCCCCGCCATCTGGTGGCTGACCGGGACGGAGATGGCCCACTGGTTGTTCTGGATGAAGAACACACACGGTGCCTTGTACACCGCCGCGAAGTTGAGTGCTTCGTGCGCGTCGCCCTCGCTCGTTGCGCCGTCACCGAGATATGCCAGTGTCACCGAGTCCTCGCCCAGCCGCTGCGCGCCCATCGCCGCGCCCACTGCGTGCAATCCGTGGGTGCCGATCGGGATCGCGATCGGGGCGACGCACTTCTCGGTGAACCCGAGGCCGCCGTGCCACTTGCCGCGCCAGACCGCACCCATCTGCGCCGGCGTGATGCCGCGCAGCAGGAACGCGCCGATCTCGCGGTACTGGGGGAACAACCAGTCGGTCTTGCGCAAGCACGCCGCCGCCCCGATCTGCGCGGCCTCCTGGCCGCGGCACGACGCGAACAGCGCGAGTTCGCCCTGGCGTTGCAGGTTGACGAACTCGCCGTCGATGTCGCGCGTGACGACCATCAGGTCGTAGAGCCAGCTCAGCGTTTCGGGTGGCAGATCGCGGCTGTAGCGGTCCTCGGCTGTAGGTGACCCATCGGGGTCCACCAGCCGGACCGGCGCAAGATCAACGCCAGCAGATACCTCGGCCATAACGCCTCCTTCAGGTCCCAGTCGCGGCATGTTTCGCCGTTAGACCGTGAGGTGCTCAGCGTGGCGGCGGTCAGAGCAAAACCCCTGGTGAGGGGCTGTCTGCTAGCTACCGGGGTGTGGAGCTAAGCAGACGATGCGCTCTGGTCGTCGCTGCACTGGGGCATTTCCCATTATGCGCGCGACTGGTGAACTCGCCCATTCATCGTGTGCGACCGAGCGGACGTGTCGGCCAGTGACCAGCCGACATACGCAATTCAGCGGCGCTAGCACCGTCCTAGGGCGCGAGCGCGACGATCCGTTCCGCGCGCCGAAGCACCGGGGCATCGACCATCAAGCCGTCGTGTTGGAACACGCCCCTCTCGGTGGCTGCGCGCGTGAGGACGGCGCGCGCCCATTCGACCTGGTCTTCCGTGGGGGCGTAGCCGGCGCGGATGACCGGGATCTGCGACGGGTGGATCGCGACCTTGGCGTCGAAGCCGACGGCGACCGCGTCGTCGACTTCCTTGCCGAGGCCATCGAGGTCCTTGATGTCGAGGTAAACCGAATCCAGCGCCAACCGTCCATAGGCCTTCGCGGCGAGCAGCGTCTGCGATCGCACGTGCCGCGCCACCTCGCGGTAGGAACCGTCCGGATACCGGTTGGCGGTGCCGCCCAGAACGGCGAACAGATCCTCGGCACCCCACATCAACGCGAACGCGTTGTCCATCCGCGCCAACTCGCTCACCGCCAGCGCACCCAACGGTGTCTCAATCAGCACCACGACGTCCAGTGGCGCGAGGTCACGAACCTGCTGCGGATCTTCGGTTTTCGCCAGCATCACGGTCGTGTAGGAGGTGTGCTTGAGCGCTTCGAGGTCGAGTTGATGGTCGGGCGTCGCGCTCGGGTTGACGCGCACGGCGGTGCGGTCAGGGTCGAGCGGCGTCCCGATCAGCGCCCTGCGGGCGGCGTCCCGGTCCTTGGCCGCAACACCGTCTTCCAGATCGAGGATCACCACGTCGGCCGCCGCGGCTGCCTTTTCGAACCGCTCCGGGCGGTCGGCGGGGCAGAACAACCATGCCGGGCCGGTCTGCGTCACCACCACTACTTCTCCCCGCCAGGACGCTTGCGCACCATCGTCTTTCGCGATGCGGTCGCCACGACGGCACCGTGCTGGTTGCGGCCGGTGTGCGCGAACGTCACGATGCCCTCGCCGGGGCGACTCTTGGACTCGCGCTTGTCGGTCACCTCTGTCTCGGCGTACAGCGTATCGCCGTGGAAGAGCGGCTTGGGGAACGCGACCTCACCGAAGCCGAGGTTGCCCACGATCGTGCCCTGAGTCAACTGTGTCACCGACAAGCCGACCAGCGTCGACAGCGTGAACATCGAGTTCACCAGCCGCTGGTTGAAGGGTGGCAACGCGTCGGAGAACGCAGCATCGAGATGCAGCGCCTGGGTGTTCATCGTGAGCGTGGTGAACAACACGTTGTCGGCCTCGGTGATGGTGCGGCCCGGTCGGTGCTGATAGAGCACGCCGGTCTCGAACTCCTCGAACCACAGCCCGCGCTGGACGACGATTCGCCTGTCGGTCACAGGCCAGCCTCCCGGGCGATCAGCATCAGCTGCACTTCCGTTGTCCCTTCGCCGATCTCGAGGATCTTGCTGTCACGGTAGTGACGCGCGACCGCGTACTCGTTCATGAAGCCGTAGCCGCCGAACACCTGGGTGGCGTCTCGGGCGTTGTCCATCGCGGCCTCGCTGGCGACGAGCTTGGCGATCGCGGCGGCCTTCTTGAACGGCTTGCCCGCCAACATGAGTGCGGCCGCGTCGTAGTAGGCGGTGCGGGCGGCGTGGGCGCGGGCCTCCATGCGCGCGATCTTGAAAGCGACAGCCTGATAGGTGCCGATGGCCGCGCCGAACGCCTCGCGCTGTTTTGCGTACTTCACGCACTCGTCGACGCAACCCTGGGCGGCGCCCACGGACAGCGCGGCGATGGCGATCCGCCCCTCATCGAGGATGCGCAGGAAGTTCGCGTAGCCGCGGCCGCGCTCGCCGAGTAGGTTTTCCGCAGGCACCCGGACGTCGTCGAAGGACAACGGGTGGGTGTCCGAGGCATTCCAGCCGACCTTGTTGTATGCGGGCTCAGCGGTGAAACCCTCGGTGGGCACCGGCACCAGGATCGACGAGATCTCTTTCTTGCCACCGGCTTCGCCAGTGATGGCAATGACGGTGACGAGCCTGGTGATGTCGGTGCCCGAGTTGGTGATGAACTGCTTGGAGCCGTTGATGACCCAGTGCCCGTCGTCGAGCTTGGCCGTGGTCTTGGTGGCGCCCGCGTCGGTGCCGCCGCCCGCCTCGGTCAGCCCGAACGCTCCGAGCGCCTTGCCACTTGCCAACAGCGGCAACCACTCCTGCTTCTGCTCCTCGTTGCCGAAGCGGTACACCGGCATGGCGCCCAGCGACACCCCCGCCTCCAGCGTGATCGCGACGCTCTGGTCGACCTTGCCGAGTTCCTCCAGTGCCAGGCACAGCGCGAAGTAGTCGCCGCCCATGCCGCCGTACTCCTCGGGGAACGGCAGGCCGAACAACCCCATGTCGGCCATCCCCGACACCACCTTGTAGGGGAACGAATGCTCCTCGTCGTGTTTGGCCGAGACGGGCGCAACCACACTCTGGGCGAAGTCGCGCACCGTCTTCGCGAGCTGCTCGTAGTGATCCGGCAGCATTCCGGTCGCCAGAAAATCGCTCATGTTTCGTCTTCCTTCGTACTTGCATCTACTGAACCGCCGGCTTGGCTGGCGGTGATCCTGGCCAGCGGCTGGCCCACCTTGACCTGATCGCCTGGGGCGACGAGTAATTCGACTACGCCGTCGACCGGCGCGGCGAGTGCGTGCTCCATCTTCATGGCTTCGACCGTGACGACGACCGCGCCGGCCTGCACGCTCTGGCCGTCCTGCACACCAACTGCCACCACAGAACCGGGCATCGGGCTAGTCAGCTCCGCATCCCCACTGTGTTCGTCGTCGGGCCGCACCGGCGCCTCACGAACCTCCTCGACCATCGCGGTGCGGCCGCCCCCAGACAGCCAGATCCCGTGGTTGGTGGCGGCCACGAGGTACTCGGTGCGAAGCCCATCCAGGGTGACGGCGAGCCGATCGCCGTCGAGAGATGCTGTCAGCGAATGAGTTTCGCCGTCCTCGGCTCGCGCCGTGGCAGCGCTCGGTGCGCCGATCAGGTACACGTGGTCGGTGCGCTCTCCGGCACGCAGCCGGAACGTCGTCGGCGCCCGCTCCCCCATTCGCCAGCCCGACGGCACGTCCCACAGGTCGCCGAGCGGTGCCGGCCACCCGCGCAGCCACTTGTAGGCGGCCGCGGCGATCAGCTCCTCGTCGCCGTGCTGCGCCGGAACGTAGTCAGGAGTGCGGCGGTCCAGCAGCCCGGTGTCCAGGCGGCCTGCGACGACGTCGGGATCGGCGAGCAGGAACCGCAGGAACCCGATATTGGTGGTGACGCCCAGCACCGCGGTGTCAGCCAACGCGCGGTCGAGCGCCCGCAGCGCGGCCGCCCGATCGTCGCCGTGCGCGATGACCTTGGCCAGCATCGGGTCGTACTCGCTGCCGATGACCATGCCGGGCGCAAGCCCGGAATCCACCCGGACACTCAGCCCGTCGGGCTCGGCGAGGTCGATCACTTCGCCGCCGGTGGGCAGGAAGCCGCGTGCGGGATCCTCCGCGTACACACGGGCCTCGATGGCGTGGCCCTGCATGGTGATGTCGTCCTGCCCGATCGGCAGCTTCTCGCCCGCCGCAATTCGGACCTGCTGCTCGACGAGGTCGATGCCGGTGACCATCTCGGTGACGGGATGCTCGACCTGCAGGCGGGTGTTCATCTCCATGAAGAAAAACTCGTCGGGCCGGTCCGCGGAGACGATGAATTCGACGGTGCCGGCACCGGTGTAGTCGACGCTGCGGGCGGTATCGCAGGCGGCCGCGCCGATGCGCGCCCGGGTCGCGGGGTCGAGCAGCGGTGACGGCGCTTCCTCGATGACCTTCTGGTGGCGGCGCTGCAGGCTGCATTCACGCTCGCCGAGGTGCACGACGTTGCCGTACCCGTCGGCCAGCACCTGCACCTCGATGTGCCTGGGGTTCAACACGAATCGCTCGAGGAACAGCGTGTCGTCACCGAACGCCGACGCCGCCTCACGGCGCGCACTGGCCAGCGCCGCAGGTAGCTCTGCAGGCTGGTGCACCACTCGCATGCCCTTGCCGCCACCGCCTGCCGACGGCTTCACCAACACCGGATAGCCGACCTCGTCGGCGCCGGCGATCAGGTCGGCGTCGGTGAGGCCAGGCCGGGAGACGCCGGGTACGACGGGGACGCCGAACGCGGAGACCGCGGCCTTCGCGGCGATCTTGTCGCCCATCGTCTGGATCGCGGCGGCTGGCGGCCCGATGAACACGATGCCCGCGTCCTGCAGTGCAGCCGCGAATTGTGCGTTCTCCGAGAGAAATCCGTATCCGGGATGGACGGCCTGGGCACCGGTGCGCTTCGCGGCTGCGACGACGGCGTCGATGTTGAGATAGCTCTGGCGCGCCGGGGCGGGTCCGATGCCGACCGCGACGTCCGCCTCGGCCACGTGGCGGGCACCGGCGTCGGCGTCGCTGAACACCGCGACAGAACGGATACCCAACTCGCGGAGCGTGCGGATCACCCGGACCGCGATCTCACCGCGGTTGGCCACTAGAACGGTGTCGAAGGTCTTCGAAGACATGAGCGTCACATCCGGAACACGCCGTAGGAAACCGACTCGAGCGGCGCCTGCCCGACGATCGAAAGCGCCAGTCCCAGCACGGTTCTGGTGCCGGCCGGGTCGATGACGCCGTCGTCCCACAACCTGGCCGTCGAGTAGTAGGGGTTACCTTGATCTTCGTACTGCTGACGGATGGGCGCCTTGAACTTCTCCTCCTCTTCGGCCGTCATCTCGCCGCGCACCGTCGCCAGCACCGAAGCGGCCTGCTCGCCACCCATCACCGAGATCCGCGCGTTCGGCCACATCCACAGGAACCGCGGCGAGTACGCGCGTCCACACATCGAATAGTTGCCTGCGCCGTAGGAGCCGCCGATGACGACGGTCAGCTTCGGCACCCGCGCGCAGGCGACGGCGGTGACCATCTTGGCGCCGTGCTTGGCGATGCCGCCCGCCTCGTAGTCGCGGCCCACCATGAAGCCCGAGATGTTCTGCAGGAAGAGCAGCGGGGTCGTGCGCTTGTCACACAACTCGATGAAATGCGCGCCCTTCAAGGCGGATTCGCTGAACAGCACCCCGTTGTTGGCGATGATGCCGACGGGGTGGCCGTGGATGCGCGCGAAACCGGTGACCAGAGTGCTGCCGTACTCGGCCTTGAATTCGGCGAACTCGCCTCCGTCGACGATCCTGTTGATGACCTCGTGCACGTCGTAGGGCACCCGGGGATCGACGGGTACGACGTCATAGAGCTCGGTCTGGTCGGCGAGCGGATCGACCGTCGGCGTGACCTTCCACGGCAGCTCCGAGCGCGGCCCGAGCGTGGCGACGATGCGGCGGACGATCCGCAGCGCGTCGCGGTCGTCGTGCGCCAAATGGTCTGTGACACCGGAGGTCTTGGAGTGCAGGTCGCCGCCGCCGAGCTCCTCGGCCGTGACCACCTCGCCCGTCGCGGCCTTCACCAGTGGCGGACCGCCGAGGAAGATGGTGCCCTGGTCGCGGACGATCACCGCCTCGTCGCTCATCGCGGGCACGTATGCACCGCCCGCGGTGCACGACCCGAGCACGGCGGCGATCTGCGGGATGCCTTCTGCGGACAGGTTGGCCTGGTTGTAGAAGATGCGGCCGAAGTGCTCTCGGTCGGGGAACACCTCATCCTGGCGCGGCAGGAACGCTCCCCCGGAGTCGACCAGGTAGATGCACGGCAGCCGGTTCTGGCCGGCGATCTCCTGTGCGCGCAGGTGCTTCTTGACGGTGATCGGGTAGTACGTGCCGCCCTTCACCGTCGCGTCGTTGGCGACGATCATGCATTCGCGACCGGAGACCCGGCCGACGCCCGCGATCATGCCGGCGCCGGGGCATTCGTCGTCGTACATGCCGTCGGCGGCCAGCGGCGCCACCTCGAGGAATGGGCTGCCGGGGTCGAGCAGACCGTCCACCCGGTCGCGCGGTAGCAGCTTGCCGCGACTCACGTGCCGCTCGCGGGCGCGTTCCGGACCGCCCAATGCCGCGGCCGCCAGCTTTGTGCGCAGCTGATCGACCAGCGCGAGGTGCTCGTCGCGGTAGGTACCCTGCGAAGTCCTCATTCAGGAACCTGTTCGTTTGAGTTAATGACGACTAACTCGTAGTATGTTAGTCACGATTAACCGAGTTGTCTACCAGCGAGCGGGAGGAACAAATGGCCCCTTTGTCTGTGTCGACACCTGCCACCACCCGCCGCAGTCGGGCCAAATCGGATCGTCGCACCCAGTTGATCGCGGCGGCCGAACGCCTTGTCGCCGAGCGCGGCTATCTCGCGGTGCGGCTGGAGGACATCGGCGCCGCGGCGGGTGTCAGCGGGCCCGCGATCTACCGGCACTTCCCAAACAAGGAGGCACTGCTGGTCGAGTTGCTGGTCGGGATCAGCACCCGGCTGCTGGCCGGTGCCACTGCCGTCGTCGAACGGGCCACCGACCCTGCGGACGCACTTGACTGGCTCATCGACTTCCACTTGGACTTCGCGCTCGGCGAATCAGATCTGATCCGCATCCAGGACCGGGACCTCGGTCATCTTCCACCGACCGCCAAACGGCAGGTGCGTAAGGCGCAGCGGCAGTACGTCGAGATCTGGGTCGATGTGCTGAGGCAGTTGGACGACAGGCTCGGTGAAGCCGATGCCCGGCTGATGGCGCATGCGACATTCGGATTGCTGAATTCGACGCCACACAGCGTCAAACCCGGTGCCGCAAGAACGGCCGAGGCCAGCTCGCGCGCCGTACTGAGGGCAATGACGGTCGCAGCGCTGACCTCGGCCGGTTCTGCCGGGCGTTAGTACCAAACTCTCCTGCCGCCGACGGGCCGTCCAACGGATCCGAGAATCCAGAACACCGCGCCGATGACGATCAACACCACGCCGATATAGGTCAGGATCGAGAGGCCGAAAATCAGCCCAAGGACAAGCAGAATTGCTCCCAAGACAATCATGTGTCACTCCATTTCTTCGAATTGTTCACTGCCAGTTCATTACTGGCTAGGCTTCGGCAGATTACAGTTGGTTACCTTCGGGTTGACGCCTGCGTAGTTCAAGGGACCGGCGACCACCGTGAGAGCGATGGACCCCGCTGTCGCACAATTGGTTTCAGAGTTCTTGAAGTAATCGCGCTGGTATGCGGCGACCACTCCGATCAGCAACCAGACGAGCACAATGACGCCGAGAATTCCACCACCTCGCATGCTGCGCCTCCATCCGTGTACTGCGCCAGAAACTGGCGCGCAGCAGCGGTTTACCCGGCGGACAATTTGTCCAAACCTTCCGGCAGCTACGGAATGATCACGAAATGGGTGCGGCGGCGAAGGCCGCGACGAGCCAGTCGCTCATGGCTCTGACCAGCACAGTCCGGTTCTCCCGCTTGACGATCTCGTGCCCGTCGTCGTCGAAGACCAGAAGTTCGACATTGCGCCCGAGTCCACGCAATGCGTCGTACATTTGCTGCGATTCGGACGGCGGGACGTTGGTGTCGTTGAGGCCGTGAACCAGCAGCAGCGGTGCGGTCACCGCATGCGCGCGCAGCAGCGGCGACAGACGGTCGAGCAGTTCCCTGTCGCTGACGGGGTGGCCGTACTTCGGGTGAGCCGCCGCGGCGATCCACGGTTCGGTGGTGCGGTACCACGTGTTCAAATCGCTCATCCCGCAGATGCTGATTCCGGCGGCGAAAAGCTGCGGATGAAAGGCGAGCGCGGTCTGCGTCAGATATCCGCCGTACGACCAACCGCAGCACGCGATGCAATCCTTCGGCGCGAGGCCGTTCCCGACCAGATAGCATGCCGCGTCGGCGACGTCGTCGATCGCCGCGAATCGCCGCTCCCTGTCGTCGGCGTGCATGAAGGTGCGGCCGAATCCCCCGGAACCCCGGACATTGGGAAGGAACACGGCGATGCCGGCTTCCAGCAGCGGCGGGAAGAACTCGTTGTAGCCGGGGCGACCTTGTCCTTCGGGCCCGCCGTGCAGGAAGATCATGGCGCCGATCGGTTGGACGCCAGGAGGCGGGCGGAACAACCAGCCGGTGAACTGCAGCCCGTCGCGGGCGGTGATGGTCTCGAGGGTGGGGTCCGCGGTGACGGGCCCGAGACTGGGTTCGCGGTCGACGGATTCCCACTCCCGGGTGCGGGGATCGACCAGCTCGACCGTCGGCGGCATCGACGGACCTTCCACCGTCATCGCGAGCATCGAGCCGCCCGCGCTGATGCTCAACTCGCTGGCCACCATGCCGGGCAACGGAATTGGATCGTGCAGCGTGTTGTCGGCGTATTCCAGGATCTGTAATTCACTGGCGCCGTTGATGTTCCACAACATCGCCACGGTAGAGAGGTCGTCGCTGACGGTGAACTCGTCGAGTTCATGGCCGGGCCGCTCGGCAACCACCTGATACGACACCCCGTCGGGGGTGGTGATGACCTCCAACAGCCGCGCGTAGTCGGTGCCGTTCTCGCTGCGGATCAGCGCGCGGACGTACCCTTCCGGGCTGTTGACCCCGTAGACCTTCGCGGGCTGATACAGCTCGGTGAGCTCTCCCTCCAGCCCCGCGCGCAGGCGGCGTGGGCTGTGGTCGTCGAGGATGATCCCCGCATCGGTGGTGGAGCCTGGGTCGTATGGCAGCGGCGCGATTTCAGTCAAGCCCCGGAGCATGATCAGATCGCGGTAGCCGCGCGGCCCGACCCGCACCAGCGACGCCCCCGCCCACGCGTCGACCAGCCGGCCGCCCGAGCGGCGGTCCAGCACCACCGCGGCGCCGTCGGACGGATCGATCAGATACGAGCTGCCGACCCCGTCGTCACCGGTGAGAATCGCCGCCACATGGTTGCCGTCCCATGCGATCAGTTCCGCGGTGCCTTCCTGCGCAGGCCAATTGTCGATGCGACGCGCGTCGCGGTCATCGGGATCGGTTGTCACGACCCAGATCTGGCTGCGGGTGGCGCCGTCTGGCGCGAGCTCGCATGCCAGCCAGTGGCCGTCGGCGGAATGAAGGACGCGGGTGACGGCGCCCTCGATCGGCAGTTCGACGTCGCGTGAGGAACTAGCCCGCCAGCCGCGCAGGAAACGCTGCACGGCACGTGGGAAGCCGCCGTCGTCGACAAGATGGGCGAACGCGGTCGCGTCCGGCGACATCGATGCGCCGTATACCCGACGGACCTGCGCTCCCACCTGATCGATTCTGCATGGTCAGCGGTCCCCGGATGGGACCAGACCGGGTAGGCCGAGGTGAAGGGCGGTGCGCGATCGCCTGAGCGGCTGCACAGGTACCCTGCAGCCATGAGGTGGGTATGACCGATTCACCACGCCGCGACGGGCCCGAACCCTTCGGTGACAGCTATCCCGGATACAGCGATCCGGCGTATGCCAGCCAAGCGCCCTCCGGCCCCACCTACCAGGCACCACCGGCGCCGGCGCCCACCGAGCGGCTGCCCGCCTACTCCCCGTACGGCTACGACCCCTACGCGACCGGGCAATATGGCCCTCAATACCCGCCAGGTGAACCGCCGCAGCCGCCCCCACCGGAGGGCCCGAAGTCGCCGCGCTGGCTGTGGATCGTCGCAGCGATCGCCGTGCTCACCGTCATCGGCCTCGTCATTGCGCTGGTGATCGTGAACAGCTCGAAGCAGGACACCGTCGTCGCGCCGCTGCCGTCGCTGTCCGAGCCCACCTCCACCGAGCCGACGCCGACGACGACGCCGCGTACGACCATCCCCGTCTTCCCCCTCCCGGCACTGCCGAGCGCGCCGTCTACGACCGGCCCGACCGGGCCCGCTACGCCGGGCGCCACCGAAACCGTGATGTACAACGTGTCCGGCGATGGCCGGGCCATCAACATCACCTACGTCGACACCGGTGGTGTGTTGCAAACCGAGTTCAACGTGATGCTGCCCTGGAGCAAGGAGGTCGAGCTGGCCCAGCCGGCAGAGGACTCGGCGAGCGTCAGCATCATCAACGTCGGCCGCGAAGTGAGCTGCTCGATCACCGTCAACGGTGTGCAGGTGCAGCAGCGCACCGGCGCAGGGTTGACGATCTGCACAGCGAACCGTTAGACCACCGCCGCCCGCCGGGGCACCCGGACGGCAAGCATCGCGGTGAAACCGGCTGACAGCACCAGCAGTACGCCCCCGATGCCCGCACGGTCCGCCCCGAAGACGGCGACGAACGTCGAGAACATGAATGGCGCGAGGGGCGCCACGGCGCGGCCCGTCATGGTGTATAGCCCGAAAGCCACGCCCTCCTTGCCATGGACGGTCATCCGCAGCAGCAGCGTGCGCGCCGAAGCCTGTGTCGGCCCGATGAACAGGCACAGCAGGAGCCCACACGCCCAGAACGCCACGACGCCGGACAACGCCATCAGGGTCAGGCCCACCACGATCATCGCGGCAAGCGAGCCCAGGATGACGGCCTTCGAGCCGACGCGGTCGTCGAGCAGCCCGCCGAGCACTGCCCCTGCCGCGGCCACCACGTTGGCGGTGATGCCGAACAGCAGCACATCGGCCGCGGAGACGCCGTAGACGATGACGCCAAGGACCGCGCCGAACGTGAACATGCCGGCCAATCCGTCCCGGAACACCGCGCTCGCGAGTAGGTAGTAGACGACATGTCGGTCCCTCTTCCACTCGCCGACCAGATCCGACCACAGCTTGCGGTACGCGCCGAGCACACCGGTCGACGTCCGCACCGGCGGCTCGAGATCCGCGGGCGGCGGCGGTGCGAGGAGCACCGGCAGCGCGAACGCGGCCATCCAGGCGGCGGTGACCAGCATGGCCGCGCGAACGTTCTGGCCGCCGGCGGTCGGAATGTCCAGCAGCCCGACCGTCGGTCCGTCGCCCTCGATGAATCCCGCGTAGACCACAAGGAGCAACACCGTGCTGCCGATATAGCCTGCGGCCCAACCGAATCCGGATACCCGTCCATACATGTCCGGTGTCGTGAGCTGTCGCAGCATCGCGTTGTACGGGACGCTGGCCAGGTCGTTGCACGCCGCGGTGAACCCAAGCAGCAGCAGGCCCGCCAGCAGATAGCTCGGATCGTCGCGGATCAGGCTCATCGCCGATGTCAACAGCACCACCATCGTGGTGAGAACAGCGAGCGTCTGCCGCCGTCGGTGCGCTGCGTCAACCCAGACGCCGGTGACGGGGGCGAGCAATGCGACCGTGACGCCGGAGAAGAACAGCGCCCAGCCGAGCCCGCTCGCCGGGCTGGTGTCACCGGACGGGTCGTCACCGACCGAACGGGTCAGGTAGACCGAGAACACGAAGGTCACGACGATGGCGCCGACACCGGTGGATCCGCAGTCCCACAGCGCCCACGCGAGCACCCGCAACCGGCCCGCGGCTGGCGCGGGCGGCCCCGGTTCGCTCATGGTCGCCCACGATATAGTCCGGCCCATGCCAGTACCCGCTCCCAGCGCGGACGCCCGTGCCGTCGTCACCGGCGCCTCGCAGAACATCGGCGAAGCGCTGGCCACCGAGCTTGCCGCCCGCGGACACCATCTGATCATCACGGCCCGCCGCGAGGATGTGCTTCGGGAGTTGGCGGGCAGGCTCACCCAGCAGTACGGGGTGACGGTGGAGGTGCGTCCCGTCGATCTCGCCGATCCGGCCGAGCGCACGAAGCTGTGCGACGAGCTTGCGGCGCGCAACATCTCGATCCTATGCGCCAATGCGGGCACCGCGACGTTCGGACCCGTCGCCTCGCTGGACCCGGCAGGCGAGAAGGCGCAGGTGCAGCTGAATGCCCTTGGCGTACATGACCTGGCGCTCGCCGTACTGCCAGGGATGGTTTCGCGTAAGGCGGGCGGCATTCTGATTTCCGGTTCGACGGCGGGAAACTCGCCGATCCCCAACAACGCCACCTATGCGGCCACCAAGGCCTTCGTCAACTCGTTCAGCGAGTCGCTGCGCGGCGAGCTCAAGCGCGCAGGCGTACACGTCACGCTGCTCGCACCCGGTCCGGTGCGCGAGACGTTGCCCGACGCAGCCGAGCAGTCGCTCGTCGAGAAGCTGATCCCGGACTTCCTGTGGATCTCCACCGAGTACACCGCCAAACTGTCGCTGGATGGCTTGGAGCGCAACAAGATGCGCGTCGTGCCCGGTGTCACGTCGAAGGCGATGTCGGTCGCATCGGGCTACACCCCGCGATCCATCGTGACGCCGATCGTCGGTGCGGTCTACAAGAAACTCGGCGGCGGCTAACCTATTTCGCGCCGAAATGGCATTCCGGCAGAGGAATTGCGAGTACGAGCCTGCTGGAATGCAATCTCGGCGGAGAGTCAGCGCCGGCGGCGGGCCGTGCCGAAGATGCTGCGGGTGATCTCGCGGCCTATGACGGTGCCCGCCGAGCGCATGGCGCTCTTGAACGCCGGACTGGCCATCATCTTCTCGAACATGCCGGGCTCGGCCGTGTCCCGCGACTTCACCTCACCCTCGGCGCTGGGCAAGCCCGTCTGCTCGACCGGCGGCGGCAACGGAGCGTCAGCGGGTGGAGGTGCGACCTTCGCCTGCAGGATCTCGTAGGCCGACTGTGGATCGATCGTCTGGCCGTACTTCGCGTGCAGCGGACTGACTTTCGCGGCCGCGGCGATCGCATCGCTGCCGACCGCGCCCATCAGCGAACGCGGCGCCCGCATTCGCGTCCACGCCACCGGCGTCGGCGCGCCCTGCTCCGACAGCACGGTCACGATCGCCTCGCCGATGCCGAGCGACGTCAGCGCCTTCTCCAGGTCGTAGACATCGGTTTTCGGGTAGGTGCGGACCGTTTTGGTGAGCGCCTTCTGGTCGTCGGGAGTGAACGCGCGCAGCGCGTGCTGGATGCGCGCGCCAAGCTGGCTGAGCACGTCGTTGGGCACATCGGTCGGCAGCTGCGTGCAGAAGAACACGCCGACGCCTTTGGACCGGATCAGCTTGACCGTCTGCTCGACCTGTTCGAGGAACGCCTTGGACGCGTCGGTGAACAGCAGGTGCGCCTCGTCGAAGATGAACACCAGCTTGGGCTTGTCGATGTCGCCGACCTCGGGCAGCGCCGTGAACAGGTCGGCAAGCACCCACATCAGGAAGGTCGAGAACATCACCGGGCGGGCGGCCTGATCGCCCAGTTCGAGCAGCGTGATGATGCCGCGGCCCTGCGCATCGACGCGCATCAGGTCGCTGGGTTCCAGCTCGGGCTCGCCGAAGAACGTGTCCGCACCTTCGGCTTCCAGATTGATCAGCGCCCGCAGGATCACACCCGCCGTCGCCGCGGAGACGGCACCGATCGCCTTGAGCTCTTCCTTGCCTTCGTCGCCGGTGAGGAACTGGATGACGGCTCGCAGGTCCTTGAGGTCGAGCAGGGCTAGGCCCTTCTGATCGGCCCAGTGAAAGATCAGTCCCAGCGTCGACTCCTGAGTTGGATTGAGCCCCAACACCTTTGACAACAGGATCGGCCCGAAGCTGGTCATTGTTGCGCGCACCGGCACACCGATGCCGGAGGTGCCCAGTGACAGGAACTCGACCGGAAACGCCGTCGGCGTCCAGTCGTCGCCGGTGTCCTTGGCCCGATCCTCGGTCTTCTCGTTGGCGTCACCGGGCCGAGACAGGCCGGACAGGTCCCCTTTGATGTCGGCCATCACGACGGGCACACCGGCGGCGGACAGCTGTTCGGCGATCACCTGCAGCGACTTGGTCTTGCCGGTACCCGTGGCGCCTGCGACCAGACCGTGGCGGTTGACGGTGGCCAGCGGAATGCACACCTGGGCGGTCGGGTCGCAGGTCCCGTCGACGACGACAGTGCCGAGTTCCAGCGCCGGGCCTTGGGTGGCATAACCTGCGGCGATCTGCTGGGCGGGGGTGGCTGTCGACTCAGAGGTCATGGCTCGAACATTACTGGGCAGCGGCGTGGCCGGGTGGGTGTAGGCGGCTGGTTGTCGCCCGACGGCTTAATGTGGCCCCTGTGCGTGATGAACTGGTTTGGATCGACTGTGAGATGACAGGCCTCGACCTCAAGACCGACCGGCTCATCGAGATCGCGGTGCTGGTCACCGACGCCGAGCTGAACATTCTTGGCGACGGCATCGACGTGGTCATCCACGCCGACGACGCCGCGTTGTCGGCGATGATCCCCGTCGTAACCGAGATGCATACCCGCTCCGGCCTGATCGAGGAGGTGCGCGCGTCGACCATCGACGTGGCAGCGGCCGAGGAGCTCGTGCTCGATTACATCCGCACCCACGTCAAGCAGGCCAAGACCGCGCCCTTGGCAGGCAATTCGATCGCCACCGACCGCGGGTTCATCTCCCGTGACATGCCGAAGCTCGACGATTACCTGCACTACCGGATGATCGATGTCAGCTCCATCAAAGAGTTGTGCAGGCGCTGGTATCCGCGCATCTACTTCGGCCAGCCCGAGAAGGGCCTCGCCCATCGCGCGCTGGCCGACATCCATGAGTCGATCCGCGAGCTCAAGTACTACCGCCACACCGCGTTCGTCGCCCCGCCGGGGCCGTCGACCAGCGAAATCGCGGAGGTCGCCGCCGAAGTCGGACCGTCCAACGGCAACTCCGAGGTAATCGATTCGGCTGCGGAGCGCCCTAGCGGCTAATATCGACGTCGCCGCATGCACCTGACGGGCGCGCGGCGATGGTGGCTGTAGTTCAGTTGGTAGAGCACCAGGTTGTGATCCTGGCTGTCGCGGGTTCGAGTCCCGTCAGCCACCCCGCTGGCCGGGAGGCGTCTTCGCCTCCCGGCATTTTTTCTCTGGCGCGCTTGCAGTCGCATTGCAACCCGCGACGGAGCCGCACAAGGAATAGACGGGCAGACTCCGGCAACCGACAAACCATCGCCGACGAACCGACCGATTACGCCTAGCAAGTGCGCACTCGGGCTGTCCCGCTGATCGCGGCAGGCGACGAGCTGGAGTCGTGCATCGCGATCGAGTGGGGCGCGCCGGCACTTGAGTGCATGAGCGTTTGCACACGATGGCGCTTAGCTGGTCCGTCAACTCGCTCGGTGAACACGAACGCACAGGCGCGGGCCCGGTCGAAGCGATTGCTCGAAACGTTCCAACATCGTGACGTCGCGCAATGGCCCTGGCGCTTCGTTGGTGAGAACGACCCGCCTGGCCGCACAGCGCCGCAAGGCACTGACATGGCGGCTGATGTGGCGGGTGAGCAGGCTTCGCACGAGTGCGCGAGGCGCCGGGAGTCGCAACCAACACAGAATGGGCGATCGGTGCGGGCGGTCCCATAACAACGCGGGGGACTTCTCGATCCTGGTCAGAGTGTCGGAGTAGCTGCAGAGCAACGCATGGAGTTCTACCGTGCCAATCGCGACGTCAGCGCTCTGACGAATTGGCGTTGGTGGAAGATCGTCGACAGCCATTCCTGGAGGGCGGTCCTGGGGGAAAGCCTGGGCCGGGACACCATCCGGTTCGACCACCAAGGAGTTCCTCCCATCGCCCTCCAGCCGCCGCGCCAGCCACCGCATGCTGCCGGGCCAATGCGTCGCGGTCAGTATGCGCCTGTCAACCGGTCAAGGGCCCGATTTACTCGACTACTCGAACTTCGACCAACGGTGCCCCGCGCATATGCGGTGGCCGACAGCAGCTATAGCTGGAATCCGCGATCAAGCCTATGGCCCTAACTCCACTCCGTTAATAGCAAAACGACACAAACGCTGCGCGACATCCTCTCGCCACGACAGTGGCAAGCGCTGTGCTGCAATCGCATTGGGCCGCCGTCAGATGTTGGCGTTGCCCGCTTTCCACTGCTCCCAGGGGATGTTCCAGTCACCGAGCCCATCCGTACCGGGCAGGATCGACCCCACCGTGTTGGCGATCTCGACGACGTCGCCGCGCTTGGAGTTGTTGTAGTACCACTGGGCGTTGCTCGTGCTCACATTGATGCAGCCGTGGCTGACGTTGCTGTAGCCCTGGCTGCCCACCGACCACGGGGCGGCGTGCACGAAGATGCCGCTGTAGGAGATCTGCGTGGCGAAGTCCACCTCGGTGCGGTAGCCGTTCGGCGAGTTGACCGGCACCCCATAGGTGGACGAGTCCATGACGATGTGGCCGAACCGGTCGCCGACGATGTAGGTGCCGTTGTTGGTGGGTGTGCTGTTCTTGCCCATCGACACCGGCATGGACTTGATCACTTCACCATTGCGCTTCACGGTGAGCGTCTTGGTGCTGTCGTCGACAGTCGTGATGACCTCGTCGCCGATGGTGAAGCGCGTCGTGACGTCCTCCTGACCGAACAGTCCGTCACCCAAATCGACGCCGTAGGTGTTGACGGCGACATCGACGGTCGTGCCCGGCGTCCAGTAAGCCGCTGGGCGCCAACGCACTTCGCGGTTGTTCAGCCAGTAGAACGCGCCCTGCACCGGCGGGTTGCTCGTGATCTTGATCGCTTTCTCGGCCGCCGACCGGTTCGGGATGTTCTCGTCGAAACGGATCGCGACGGGCTGACCCACGCCGACGACCTCGCCGTCGTTGGGCAGCAAGTAGGGCATGGTCAGGTTTTCAGGCGAATGCGTCTCGAAGCTCATCTGCTGACTGGCGACGCCGCCGAGACCGAGCGACTGCGCGTTGAGGGTGTAGCGCTTGTTGTAGCCGAGTGGCTCGGCCGTGGACCACATCAGGCCGTCCGGACTGAGTTGGCCGGCTACCAGGGTTCCCTCGTCGTTGACCATCGTCACCGCTCCGAGCACGCCGTCCTCGGCGCTGACCATCACGGGCGACTCGACGCTCACGCCGACAGCACCGTCCTTGACCGACGCGGTCAGCTTGGGCACCAGCAAGTCCCCGTAGGGCGTGCCCTTATCCGTGATGACCTGAGGCTGCGACGGCGCATGGTTGCCGCCGCAGGCGGACAGCCCGAGCACGACCGCGGGAATCAGTGCCGCGGCGACCAGCCGGTTACGCATCTGACGCGGACGGGCCACCTTCTGGACCTGCCACATTCTTTGCTCCAATTCGCACCCAAGACTCACGGACAGACGATTCTTGGCAATAGTCTAAGGGCAAAAATCGCTAGGGGGGCGACTGCAGCGTCACTCCCAGCGGCGGCGAGCGGTCGAATTTCACCCAGCGCCGCGAGGCCTGTTATTGTCGCACACGCAGCGCCGTTAGCTCAGTTGGTAGAGCAGCTGACTCTTAATCAGCGGGTCCGGGGTTCGAAACCCTGACGGCGCACAGGTCAGCGATGGTGCTTAGCCACGCTCAACGAATCAATCCATCGCTTATTCATCGCTTATGGTGCGGTCCAGCAATGCTGCTACCTCGGTATGGACTCGGCCGCGGGCCATGTAGCGGTCTTGCGTCATCGACACCTTGGAGTGCCCCAGGTGGTCGGCGCCGATCCGGGCCGACAGGCCGTCGTCGTCGATCAGGGTGGCGAGCGACTTGGTATCGCGATGGAACGGGCAACTCAGGCGCTATTGCAAGCCGATCTGCTACTGGCCGAGCAAGTGATCACCGATCATGACCGGCTGCTCGCGATGAGTACAAAGGCCGAGGAAAAGGCATTCGTTGTGCTGGCGCTCCAAGCGCCCGTTGCAGGTGACCTCCGCACCGTCGTCGGCTCCATGCAGAGCGTGGCCGATGCCGAACGAATGGGCAGACTGGCGCGCCATGTCGCAAAAATCGTTCGTCGCCGCCACCCAGCGCATGTCCTACCCGAAGAGGTCAACGGATACTTCGCGGAGATGGGCGCGGTCGCTGTCGATCTCGGCAAGATCGCAAGAGATGTCGTACTTTCAGATGACCCCGACAGAGCCGCACAGATTCGCCATGACGATGCGATGGATGCGCTACACAGCCACCTGTTCACCGTACTCATGGACAGGGAGTGGAAGCACGGCGTCACATCCGCTGTTGACGTGACGCTATTCAGCAGGTTCTACGAACGGTTCGCAGACCACGCCGTCGAGATCGGCAACCGAGTCGTGTTCCAGGTGACGGGCGAACAAGTCACCGAAGACTAATCCGTAGAAGGGTGGGGGGTGTCCCCTTCCGGCGGTTGAACGACGCCTCGCACGGCGAGCGTCCGCTCTCTCTCCGGTCGAAATCGCCGCGAGAAGGACACCATCGTCCGCAGTCCGTCCGCAGTAGTTACAGGTAGAGCGACGATCAGTGTCTGCCCGGTGGGATGGGATAGGCGGCCAAACGCGATCGCAGTGCAGTGCGCGCAGCCTGGTCGCGTTCGCGCCAGGATGCGTTCGAGCGGCGGGTCGGATCATCGCCGCGACTGCCACCACTGCATCAAACTGCAACTCACTGAGATCAACGTGCGGCACTCGCCGCGTTCCGCACGGGGTGCTGTTAGAGCTTGTAACCGATGGCGCGCAGCAGGTCGCGCCGGTCGGCCACGTCGCGATCGGTCTCCACCCCGAGGGGCGCCTGTCCGTCGACGACGCCGACAATGCCACGGCCACGCGGGGTCACCGCGACCAAGATGTCAACCGGATTGGCTGTGGCGCAGTAGATCGTGCAGACCTCGGGCACCGCCTTGACCGGGTTGAGGATGTTGACCGGGAACCCGTCACGCACGAAGATCACGAAGCAGTGCCCGGCGGCGATGGCCAGCGCATTGCGGGTCGCGAGCTCGACGAGTTCAGGATCATTGCCGGTGCGGCGAACCAACCGTGGCCCGGACGCCTCGCAGAAGGCCAGCCCGAACCGTAGCGACGGGCTCACCCCCACCATCGCCTCATGCAGGTCCTCGACCGTCTTGATGAAGTGCGCCTGCCCGATCACGACATTGAAATCGTCCGGCTTGTCGACGGGCACCACATCCCAGGAAAGCGTCGTTGTGGTCACACGCACATGCTGCCACTCGCACGCGACAGCCACGGTAGAACGTGCACCAGCGGCCAACGATGAAAACATTGTCGTGATAGTTCGACACGGTGAATCCAGACTTTCGAGCCTCCGGCGCTCCTGCCAGGCACCGGATGGTGCAGGCCGCTTCGTCATCCGTGCCACCCAACGAGCGTGGGGTTGGCGTGCCGTCCAGTCGGAGCTTGGCCACGGCATCTCGTGAAGCACTTCTGATTTTACGGTGATTTTACGGACGTCCGCGTCGGCCATGGCTCTTCGGGGCGCTTCTGGTGGAGCTGCGCGGTCGCTAATGCCCAAACAGCGCGGGCGCCGTACTGGGGTGTGCGGCGATAATCCACACAATCCCGAAGGCCCGTATGGGATTTGCAACGAATAGATTACAGCTGGCAGGGGGCTTTGATGCGTGCCAGCGGTGAGGACTCTCTTGTCTCGCAGTGCGATCCTGTGGTCAAGGGAGCATTACCGTGGGGACCGGAATTAACGCCATCACAGCGCCTTTGGCGGCCGCGGCTGTCGCGACAGCGATCGTCGCCGCACCGATAGCGTCGGCTGCGCCGAGTGAACAGCAGTGCTTACGACAGCACTGCTTAGAGGCAGGGGCACCCATCATCCGCCAGGGGCCGGACAACGTGCAGATCTTCACCTCGCCCAAAGCCATGCCTGCGGTGTTCCCCTACACCGACAATCCCAAGTGGCGCGGATTGGGCTATAACGCCAGGTGGCCAGTGCTAGGGCATAACCCGAAGTGGCAGGACTTCGGGTATTCCCCGAGGTGGGAAGGGTTTCAGATCGCGCTAATGCCCGTCCCCGGCATTAGCCTGCCCGGGCGGTGAAACGTCTCCGGGCTTCACTTCTCGCCGATTTCTCGCCACAACTCGACGATCTCGTGCGGCACCGGGAGGACGTTGCCGTGCTCGTCCCCTGCGCCCGTGAAGAACACCGTGCCCGAGAGGGTATCCCGGCCCGCGATCTCGGTGCTAAGCGCGTACCAGATCGCGGTGGCTTTACGGTTCGTCGGGTAGTCCTTCAGCTTTCCCTCTTCGTCGCACCAGATGCGACGGCCGGGACGCCTTCCGAGTTGTGGGCGGCCGGGACGCATGGATTATGCCGTCAGGGACTGACACGTATGACGGCGTCTCGGGCAGCCAAGCGCGCACTTCTAAAGATTGCCATTCGCATGCCCAACCAGCAGCCCGCGGGATCTAGGTCCGACAACAGTCGCCGCACCCGAAGCTCGCCCAACCAGGAGGGCACCC
>Ga0105243_10001191_pt1 | contig 23442 bp, 18 predicted proteins | sample KBSM34metaG_FD_81525 | JGI IMG/M metagenome (GOLD analysis project Ga0105243, IMG submission 81525) | Miscanthus rhizosphere microbial communities from Kellogg Biological Station, Michigan, USA - KBS M3-4 metaG | ecosystem: Host-associated > Plants > Roots > Rhizosphere > Soil | place... | reverse complement strand
GTTGCTCACGCAAAGCCGCAAAGTCTTCTTTATTCGTCTTTGCGGCTTTGCGTGAAGTGTTTATGTGAACAACTCGCGTTCGAGCACAGCCATCTGCGAATCAACCATGCCGAAGACATTCAACTCACCACAGCGAGTCAAAGCAAGATGCTTCACGACGTGCGCGAGTGCTTTCGGCTCGGTGGAGTTCTGCAGTGCCCCCATGAGCACGAACAGCGCCGCCGACGCTTCTTCGCCGCCATTACAGATCATCTCAGCCAGTGCTTCGACTTTTTCTTTGTTTGAACCATCTCCGTTGGTCCCATCCGGCGATTCCGTTTCAATTGGCTGGACGATATCTTCAACGGCATCGGCCTGACGCACGAGTCGTGCAAGCCACGGATCGTTCGTCTCCAACGCATAACGAATAATCGCCCGACTCTGCCGATCGATCGATTTATCGTTCAAGACTGCCTGCGCTCTTTGTTTCAGAGCATCAACAATCGTGTTGGTCCTTGATTTTCGGTTGACGTGAGGTTCGCGCGTTGTTGCGCTACTATAACTAGCCATGGTCTTCATCCTTTCTCTTGAAGGTTGAGGTCCTAGGGTCGGCGTTGTGTGCTAGCACAATCCGGCCCGCTTCTTTGTGTGGTGGAGTGCGCAGCACTATACCACAATTTGCAATTCCGTTGTCGCTTCTTTGGTTGCTGTCTTTATAGAGTTGATGAATATGCCAACGCAAAGTTGCGTTGACTCTCTTAATTAGTGAGGCTGCGCCTCTACGCAGCAAACGTTAACTCGAACGGGTTAGCAATCGTGCGTTTGCCGAAGAGCTTAAGCAATGCCACCGCGTCGTCTTCCTCAACATGTTCGCGTTTGAGAATTTGCTCAACCTCCGGCTGCTCAGTGCTCGGAATTCTTGAGGCAAAGAATTGCCACAATTCTTCATTCTCGTAGGTCTTGTTCACATCGGGAAATTCCACTATTGGTCGAAGCTCGTGTTCAGACCTAAACGGGTCCGAGTATTCAAACTTCCAAACTCCGTCTTCAACCGTAAGGGTCCCGATTAGCAGGTCACCGTAAGTCAAAAGAAACTTAGCATGGGCCTCCGGCGGAGCTTTCACGCTGCGCGCAAAACCGAGCCAGTCCTTCGCTTTATCCATTAGTCTCTTAATCGGCATGCGACGGTTCCTCCTTTCCACGGTATGATGGAATTGCTTCCAGTAGCTTCCGTTGCCTTAAGTGCAAACACCTCTTAATTAGTTCAGAACGTTCTTTACTGAACAGAGTGCCGAACTGCTTATCGACCTGATCGCAGGCTAGTTTGAGCGGAGTATGAAGTAAGAATTTCTCGATATTATTGCGGTAACCCTCAAAGCTCTCCCAGATTATTCCAATCAAACGAAAGAAATCAACATCTGGTTCCTTATCACACCCGATTGGGGCCAAACAGTTTTTGATATATTTTTCCAGTTGTGGGCCATCCGTCAACATCTGTCGCACTCGGGACTCGGGTATATTCCAGAACAGCGCTCGGGCGGTGTCATAGACTGGGGAAAATTTCGGCGCACGAGATTTTTGAATCGGAACGATAACGCCCCAATTATATGGATGGCGATCATTATGTCCGATAAGCGCATCGAACGTTAGCATCTCGACATAACCTTTGATGATCTTCTCCGCGTTTTCTGGAAACAGTTGGCTGAGTGCCTCTCTGGTCATTTCAAAAGTGAAGAAGTCGCTCTCACTCTTGTTCTGTGCAAGCTGAGCGTAGTTCTCCTTTCCCAAAGAGTACTCATAGATCTCAGCCCCATGAGTTAACTGCTCAATGTTTCGATTCAAAAAATACCTGCTCATGAACCGGACCTGCGGACCGATCACTCGAAGCTTTGAGTCAGCGATCTTGAGTCGATAGATCTTGCCAATCTCAGTAATTAATTGCTCCGTAATTGATTCGTTTGGATAGAACTTCGAACCTACCTTGGCGATATAACTGTCGGACCGTTGTTGTCGTGTCCGATGACCCGGACGATATTCGCTATCCGTAATGAAATCCTTCGGAGCATCTCCGGCGATCGATAGAAAGTCGACCTTCTGAATCGAGTATTCGCGCAATCGAGGGATAAGTGTGTTCCAGTCAAGCTGATAATCGGCGTGATACTTGACTGCTTTCAGCTCGACTTTTGGATCTCGAGCGTAAATTGGTTTGCGTCGGCTCATGGTTTAGGTATCGAACACATTACGAAAACCCCAAAAACGATGACAGCTAACAGATAATAGAGTCTCACCCGCACGAAATCTCAAAAATTAGTTTTAAATCTACAAACCTGCAATTCGCTCACCTCAATCAACCACGACCCATGAACAAAATATCGTACGCGTGTCCAATTTCCTTGACGTAATCCAAACTCGGTATATACTGCTCCAAAATTTTATATTTAGTTCTTGCTCGACTCAAACGAGCGCGCGGCCTAATACAACCCGTACTAATCAGTTCGATAGATAAGTAACTCTTTCACTCTCCAGAGGAGGACTCTATGTTCAGTCGTTTCTTGGTCGCGTTTTGTCTATTAATTAGTACGGCCGCCGTCGTCTTTTCCCAATCGATCCCCACCGGCTCACTGGCCGGGACGGTGAAGGATCCGTCGGGAGCTTACGTCGCTAACGCGACTGTGGTGGTTAAAAACATCGGCACGAATGCCGAGTTCACCACCCAGACATCTGACAACGGCACGTTCACTGTTCCATCGCTAACGCAAGGCGTTTACACCGTCACGGCTTCAGCCGCCGGGTTCAAAACTACCGTCGCCCAAAACGTCAAAATTGACGTCGCCAAGACGTCGAACCTCGAAATCGCACTCGAGGTCGGGCAGGTTAATGAAACGGTAGTTGTCGCGGGCGGAGCCGACGTCCTTCGCACTACCGAAACAAATATTAGCTCGACGGTTACCGGCAGGCAGATCGTGGAGTTGCCTTTTGCGACCCGCGACGCGTTGCAACTCGTACTCGTCCAACCCGGCACACAAACCGCCACCGTTCCCCGAGCCTCAACCATTAACGGTTTGCCCAAAGGCAGTCTGAACATCACACTCGACGGTATCAACGTTCAGGACAACCTGCTCAAGTCATCGGACGGTTTCTTCACTTCAACTCAGGCCAAAGCCGACGCAGTCGCCGAAATGACGGTTTCGTCGGCAACGCCTGGCGCCGAGAGTTCCGCTGGCGGCGCGTCGCAAATCCGCTTCGTCACCTCAGCTGGAACAAATGAATATCATGGCGGCGGATTCTGGCAACACCGCAACACCGCTTTAAACGCAAACTATTACTTCAACAACATCGACGGCCTCGCGCGCGACCGCATGCTGTTGAATCAGTTCGGCGGTCATGTTGGCGGTCCTATCTGGAAGAACCACGCTTTCTTCTTCTTCAATTATGAGGAGTTTCGTCTGCCACAAACCTATCCGGCTGCGCGCACGATCGTAACTGACAAGGCACGAACCGGAATCTTCACCTATCGAGACTCAACGGGTGTGACGCGCGAGATCAATTTGTTTTCACTCGCAGCCGCTAGAAATCCAACTTTACCGTCATCGGTTCGCCCGTATCCAACTACGATTGATCCGACCGTTAACAACCTGCTCACAGCCTTCTCCACGGGCGCAAAAGGCGGCACACTGAAGAGTCGCGTCGGTAGCGCCAACGACTTCAACCGGCTCGATCTGAACTTCCAGGCGCCGGGTACAAATATCCGGCGATTCCCAACGGCGAGGTTCGACTGGGATGTCACCAAGAAACATCACCTCGAGTTTACCTATCACTACCAACAATACTTTTCCGATCCCGACGCAGTAAACGGTCAGCTACCTGTAGTGCCCGGCGCCGGCATCGTTTTAGGCGCTGAATCCAATGCAACCGGAAGCATCATCCGAAATGCGTTTTCATTCGCCGGAGCATTACGATCCACCCTCACGAACAACCTCGTCAATGAGGCTCGTTACACACTCGGTAATGGCGGCATTTCAATCTTTGGTAGCGAGGTCGCTCCGGGCATGTTTGCCAACAGGCGAGGTTACACATTGACCTTCCCGTTTGGAAGCAATCCGCAAACGCGCAGCACACAGTCGCGACGACACACTCCAGTCACGACAATCTACGACAACGTCACCTGGGTTAAAGGTACCCATAGCTACAACTTCGGGGGTACGTTCACTCACGTCAAGGGATATCAGCAGAGTCAGGGATCTGAAAGCATTCCCGGCGCGACGTTTGGTATTGCTGCAGGCGATCCAGTCAACACAGGGACAACGGCACTGTTCACTTCGACTAATCTTCCGAACAGCAGTTCAGGTCAGCGTACCGATGCAGCCAACCTTTATGCGTTGCTGGCCGGGCGGGTTAGTAGTTTGACTTACCGAGCTACGCTTGATGACGAGAGCAAGCAGTTCGACTTCAGTCCATTCGAAGAACAAAATTATCAGAACGAACTCGGTTTCTTCGTCCAGGATTCGTGGCGCGCCCGTCCGAATTTGACGCTCAACTATGGCGTGCGTTGGGAAATTGACTTCGCACCACGGAATAAGAACGGCGTCTACACAACAGCCGGACCTGAAGCGGTTTGGGGAATCTCCGGTGTCGGCAATCTTTTCAATCCGAAACTGATTGCCAACAGCACGCTGCCCCAGTTCAAGCTGGTCGATGAAAACACTAAACCGTACCAGACTCGCTACAAGGATTTCGCGCCGTCGTTTGGTTTCGCATGGACACCTGACTTCGGTTCAAAGGGTAACTTACTCAAGAAAGTCTTCGGCTCCGCGGGTCAATTCGTCATTCGCGGTGGCTATTCCATAGCCTATGTTCGAGAAGGTTTCGACACCTTCTACAGCATGTGGGGATTGAATCCCGGCCCGTTCCTCTCGTTGAGCGTGTCGCCGGCAAATAACCCAACCGAATTCGTGAGTGGCGGATTCAGTGGTCCAGGCAGCGTTCTGTTCCGCGACGCTACTCTGCCGCGACGTCTGCCACCGTCAAAAGCACAATTTCCGATCACTGCCGGTCCCGGTGAAGACTTCAATGAATGGAGTCCGAATCTTCGCATGGGTTACGTGCAGTCGTGGGCATTCGGCATTCAACGAGAGTTGAGCAAGAACATGGCGCTCGAGATTCGCTATGTCGGCAATCACGGCACCAAGTTGTGGCGGCAGTATGAACTGAATGAAGTGAATATCTTTGAAAACGGTTTTCTTGACGAGTTCAAGATTGCTCAGGAAAACTTACGGCTGGCGCGGCTTATCAATCCGGCCAGTAACAACTTCGGTCTTCAGGCTGGCGTGCCGGGCACTCGCGCTATCCCGATCATTTCAACCGCACTCGCAACGTCCAACGACGAAGCATTCGCTACGACAATCCGTCGCGGTCTGGCAGGCAATTTGGCCAGCAGCATCGCGCTGAACAATACGCGTATGGGACGGCTGATCACAGCCAACCTCGTACCGTTCACCACTTTGTCTGACGGCACAAAGGTGTCGAACTTCTTCGTTGTGAATCCGCTCGCTGCGGCAGGCGGATCGTATCTAGTGACGAACGATGGTCACTCGACTTATAACGCGTTGCAGATTGAACTACGACGTCGTTTGTCGAAGGGCTTGCTGATTGATGGCAGCTACACCTTTGCGAAGTCGTTGTCGAACATGTTCGCCAACAGCTCGTCGGTGTTTAGCCAGCCAACAACTCTACGCAATCTCGATTACGACAAAGGACCATCACCATTCGACCTTCGTCAGGCATTCAAGATCAACGGGATTTACGAATTGCCGATCGGACCAGGTCGACGTTGGATGAATTGGCAAATGCCGGTCGTCAGCAAGCTGCTTGAAGGATGGCAGATTGGTGGCGTCGCGCGTATTCAATCCGGAACGCCGCTGCGAATCACGGGCGGCCGCACGACCTTCAACAACAACATTGACGGCAAGGATAACGGCGTGGTTCTGCACAACCTGACGACTGCGCAGTTACAAGCCATGATGCAGATCCGTAAAGACCCGAGTGGTGTCGTTTACTACCTGCCGCAATCGCTTATCAACAACTCGCTGGCGGCATTTGAAGTAGCAGGTGCACCGGCGCTTGATCCAAATGCTCCGTACATTGGACCACCAACAACTCCCGGTGAACTCGGCGCCAGGATCTTTCTTTATGGTCCATGGCAGAAGAAGATTGATTTCAATATTCTCAAGAAGACTCGGATAACAGAACGAGTCAACATGGAATTCCGGGCGCAGTTCCTGAATGCGTTCAACTATCAAAACTTCTTCGCGGGAACGGTGAATAGTACGAATAGTCCGATTCTTGCGGACGGAGGTATTGGTTCGCAGTTTGGTCAAACACGTTCGGCGTATCGTGACGTTACGGTTTCAGGGACGAACGATCCAGGCGGACGTTTGATTGAGTTTCAGATACGGCTTAACTTCTAAGGAAAGTATTTAGCCACAAATGAACGCGGATGAACGCAGGTCTGACCCTGTATTCATCCGCGTTCATTCGCGTTTCAGGGTCGAGCTGGCGGCATCGCTTTCAACTTATCGATCGTCGTTCTTATCTGAGCCGCGTTGGGAGCGTTGGGAATGTCCGCCAGGTATTGCTCGAGTGCTTTCTGCGCTGAGTCGTATTTCTGCTCGGCCAGATACAGTTGACCTAAGAACAGTTGTGCGTTTCCCATCTCAGCACGGTTCAACTGGTACGCAGCCAGCAGTTCACGTTCGGCTTCGCGATAACGTTTCAACTCCAGAAGACCTGCGCCAAGCAGTAAGTGGGCGTTAGCAGCGTTTGGATCTAATTGCGTCGCCGTCTCCAACTCTTTAACGGCTTCGGCATATCGATCCTGTCTGCTGAGAACCACGCCCAGTTTGTAGTGAACTTCAACCAGATCGACTGCGGGAAGTTGTGTGTCAGCAACGGCCTCGCGGAGTACTTTCTCTGCGGGCGATAATTGTCCTGTGCCGATCAACGACTCGACCAACGCTAACCGCAACCCTTTCAGCGAGGGCGCCACTTTGTAGACAGCGCTGAGGAGAGTAGCAGCTTGATCGAATTTCTGTTGACGGTTGAGCACGATTCCCAGGTTCAAACGCGCTACATAGAACCGTTCATCTATCTTCGTCGCGGCTTTCAGTGCGTCCGCCGCCTCGTCGAGTCGATTCAACTTTAGAAAGAGCACGCCGAGATCATTTAGTGCTTTCAAATAGCCGGGATGGATCTTGATTGCTGCTTTGAATTCTGAAATCGATTCGTCAGACAGTTTCGCATCAATCAGCTCGAGCGCTCGAGTGTAGTGGGCACGCGCTGCCGGTGGAACATTTGCGTCGAGCGCAGCGACATTGACGACTCCTGTAACCGTCCTTGGGTCGCCCTTGTACGGCCGTAGAAAAATCGGCAGGTAGCTTACGCCCCCGCGTAACAGCCGCAAAGTCGCGGTCGTCGTATCGAAGGTTCTTCCATCGCCATCAATCGTAAACGTGTACTCGCGATCGCGGTTGAGATCGCCTGTAAGTTGAAACTTTCCTTTTGAGTCGGTAAAGAGAGTCTCAACGCGGCCGTCGTCACGCGTGAGCGTAAAACGAAGTTCACGTTCGGGACGACTACCATCCGGCATGAAGATCTGGACCGCCGAGGGCGCCTGTGCATAGACCACCGCCGTCACGAGGAGCAAAATAAGCGCGATTGGAAAACGCGTAATCTTCATTGGCGGAATTGTAAAGCAATAATATATTTACTGGAACGGAAATGAGAACCGTAAACACCACCAGATATGTTACTCCTCTGCGTGAGGGCGGATCGCTGCCCGCGATCATCGAAGCGGACGACGATGGGATGTATGTGCTCAAGTTCCGTGGCGCCGGGCAAGGGACCAAAGCGCTCGTTGCGGAGTTGATCGCTGGTGAACTTGCGAGGGCCGCAGGTTTGCTGGTGCCTGAACTGGTTTTCGTGAATCTCGATCCGGAGATTGCGAAGACAGAGCCTGATCCCGAGATACAGGATCTCATTCGTGCCAGTGGTGGGCTTAATCTCGGACTCGATTATCTTCCCGGCTCCGTTATGTTCGATCCGGTGGCTGAGAAGCCTGACGCTGAGCTTGCATCGCGTATCGTCTGGTTCGACGCGTATGTCACGAACCTCGATCGCACGCCGCGGAATGCAAACATGTTGATGTGGCACCGCAGGCTCTGGTTGATCGATCACGGCGCGGCCATGTACTTTCATCATGCGTGGAAGGACATGGACCAACGCAGCAAGGATCCGTACGCATTGATCAAGGAGCACATCCTGCTTCCCTTCGCCGATGCGCTCGAGGCCGCTGACGAAGCGATGACAGCAGTGATCACTGAAGCAGTAATAAAAGACGTGGTGGATCTTGTCCCTGACGACTGGATGAAGGATAACTCTCCATTCAGCACGACGGCAGAAAACCGGCAGGCTTATGTCGACTATTTAACGAGGCGTCTCGAACCGCCTCGCAACTTCGTTGAGGAGGCGATTCGTGCCCGATAAATTCAGGTATGACTATGCCGTGGTTCGAGTCGTACCAAAAGTAGACCGTGAAGAGTTTATCAATGCGGGCGTGATCGTCTCGTGTCCCGATCTGTCGTTTCTGGAAGCACGCATCAAGCTGGACGAGTCGCGGCTCCTCGCTCTCGATCCAACGGTCGATCTCGATCTTGTTAAAAAACACCTGGCCAGCATTCCGACGATCTGTCGCGGTGGTGATGGCGCGGGATCGATCGGTCAGCTTCCGCAACGCCAACGCTTCCACTGGCTCGTGGCCCCGCGCAGCACGGTTATCCAAACCTCTCCAGTTCACACCGGGCGGTGCAGCGATCCCACCGCGGCACTCGAACACCTTTTGGCAAAGATGGTCGATGCGGCTGATTAACTTCGTGCTGTGTACTCCCAAAGTACAGTCGTATAACAGACCGGTTAATTCACGGACGTTTTTGACGAGGCGCAAGAGTTGCTTACACGTTAAGTAAGGAGGACGAGCGATGGAAGCAACCAGAGTTACTGTCGATGAAGTGAAGGAGCGTATGGATCGCGGCGAGGCTTTTACATTCGTCGACACGCGCAACCCGAAGGCGTGGGCTGAAGCTGACACCAAACTGCCCGGCGCAATCCGCATCCCGGCAGACGAAGCAGAACAACATCTCAATGACATTCCTCGCGACCGCACAGTAATCACTTACTGTACGTGACCGCACGAAGCATCAAGCGCCAGTATGGCGCAAAAACTGATGGAACATGGTTGGAAGAACGTCCACCCACTCTTCGGAGGGTTTGAAGCATGGGAGAAAGCAGGGTTGCCCGTAGACGCGAAAGAGTAATGGTTAGGCCACGGATTAACACGGATTCTCACGGATAGAACGGGTTTTCTGATCCGTGTGATCCGCGTTAATCCGTGGCTAATACATTTAGAGAGTCAGTACTACACGAAATCTCACCTTGCCGCTGTGCATTGGCTGGTAAGCTCCAGAAAACATCTGTGAAATCTGTGGATAAAGCGCATTCAAAAGGAGTTGGAATTTCATGTACAAGTCGAAAGCTTATTCTGCCGCCAGCAAGACGGCTCCGCTGGCGGCTAGTTCGATTCAGCGTCGCGACCTGACGGAACGCGACGTGCAGATCGAGATTCTCTTCTGCGGCATCTGTCACTCGGATCTGCACGCGGTGCGAGACGAGTGGAATGAGTTCATGCCAACGGTCTATCCGATTGTTCCCGGACATGAGATCGTGGGCCGTGTTACGGAAGTTGGATCAGCAGTCACGAAGCACAAACCCGGAGATCTCGTAGGCGTCGGTTGTCTAGTTGACGCTGATCTTACTTGCAACGAGTGTCGTGCAGACTTCGAGCAGTTCTGTCCAAACAGAATTCTCACTTACAACGATCCGGACAAGCATCTCGGTGGTGTGACGTATGGCGGTTACTCCGAAAGCATTGTAGTTGACGAACACTTCGCGCTGCGCGTTCCTTCAAATCTCAATCCGGCCGGAGTCGCACCTCTTCTCTGCGCCGGCATCACAACGTACTCGCCACTTCATCACTGGGGCGTGACAAAAGGAAAGAAAGCCGGCGTGGTTGGACTTGGCGGACTGGGGCACATGGGCGTGAAGATCGCACATGCCCTTGGCGCACACGTCGTCGTCTTTACTACGTCCCCTGAAAAGACAGAAGACGCACTCCGCCTCGGTGCGGACGAAGTCGTCGTTTCACGCAATACTGCCGAGATGGAGAAGCATGAAGGCACATTTGACTTCATTCTCGATACTGTATCGGCACATCACGACATCAACAGTTATCTCAGTCTGCTCGCGCGTGACGGCAACATCACACTCGTCGGCGCACCACCGCAGGCACTCAACGTCGCCGCGTTCTCTCTGATCGGCGGACGTCACAGTTTGTCCGGCTCTGCAATCGGAGGCATCCGGGAGACGCAGGAAATGCTCGACTTCTGCGGCGAACACAACATCACTTCTGATGTCGAAGTTATTCCGATTCAGAAGGTCAACGAAGCTTACGAGCGATTGGCGAAGTCTGATGTGAAGTACCGCTTCTCGATCGACATGGCGTCTCTCGAGGCTACTTGAGATCGGCGATTCGCTGCTCAATATTCGGAATCGATCGAATCTGAAACTCGGGCTCAATCGTGCTGGCGAGCTGAAGAGCTTTTTCATAAAGCGGACGGGCTTGTTGAGGTTGGCCCATTTCACGAAGAATATCGCCCACGGCAAGTTGCGTTTGGATTGAGTCGGGCGCCAACGCAACTGCCGCCTGGGCTTCCTGCAATGCTTGATCGAGTTGTTTTGCCCCAGCGAGATTTTGGGCTTTCTGTACCTTGCTAATCGCCGCAGCCAATGGCATGTCAAACTTTCCGTCAAACACGAAGACGCCGTTATCGATTACGGCCGTAGGTTTTAGCGACTTGAACTGACCGTATGGATCAAGCGAGCCGGGGCCGAATTCCACGCCCGATAAGTTGCTGGCGCTAATCAAGACCGGGCCATTTATCGAAGTTGGTACATCGATCGCTGTGTTCAGCCACAATGTACTGATCGTCGGCAAAGGCTTACACGGTATGCCGTAGTAACTTGGCTCGGCGACGCCTTCCGCGAAATACAGGAACCAACACTCTTTCACTCCACGCTGATCGAGATACTGCTTGACGCTCTTTAGTTGTTGACCCCAATCAGAATTCGAGTCGGTCAAATATTTGTGCGTTTGCGATGGACCACCCCAGAGTTCATTTGCATACGGGATGTAGTTTGGAAACGCCAGCAACGATGAAGTCGCATGGACCAGCAGTAACACTCCAATAACGTAAACCCATTTTCGACTCTTTGCGATCAATACCCACGCAGCGCCGCCGATGAGTACATAGAGAAACACGTAAACAACCAGAATGTGTCGCACGCCAATGTTCATCCCGACAGTCAATGCAACTATCAGATAGAAGATCACCGGAATAAGCAGAAAAAGGATTTCTCGCCAGTGGTTCATGCGACGCATGGCCATGACGCCGAGCGTCAATAGAAATAGAGCAAGAACACCGATAGTTGATTTGATCAGAAAGGCAACGGGAAAATAGAACCACACGTTGTGTGCGTACACTTTGCCCAGCACGTAGCTCGTGTAGTAATTCGCAGTGAGTTTTACGTCGACCAGTCCGTAGAGATACGACTCAGGAAGGAGGTGGAACCGAGCCGCTGTTCGAATCGGCCACGCTTCGTAAGGTTTCAAGCCCTCGACATACGCGGCCAGTGGCGGATTCAGTTGCAGACCGTTCGGACGTGCGTCGTAGCGAAATCTGTAAGTGGACCATAGAACTACCCATCCAATCAGCATGATGAGTGCCAACGAACCGAAGAGCTTGAGCGCGCGACGGTTCGGTCCGAAGATCTCGCACAGTGTGAGTAAGAATAGAATCGGGAGCACCAGAAGACCCGTGTGCTTCACTGCGAGTACAAGCCCGACCGATGCTCCCGCTACGATCAGCCTCAAAGCGGAAGGTGACTTCACGAACCGGTAGAACATATAAACGCTGAGAAACATGAAGCAGGCAAGTGCTACGTCGGTTGTAATCAGCGCGCCGTGGGCCAGGAGGTTTGGATCAAACGTAACGAGGGTGAGTGCAATAAAAGCGGCGCCTGTGCCAAACATCTCACGCGTTCCAAAGAAGACAACTAACGCGGTAAGCAATGTCAAAATCGCTGCTGCCGTGCGCGTCTGCGCGAGTATCTTGTCCGGATCATTCTGGTAAAGAAATTCCTTGCCGCGAAGAAATGCGTCCTCTTTAAAGAAGCGTTCACCAAGCGTGGGAGACTTCGGCTGCGACCACAACAAGGGCACGGTCACAAAGAGTTTCACGAGCGGCGGGTGTTCAGGATTCAGCCCGAAATCGCCGTGGGTCCATGAGCGATATCCTGCAAAAATGTGATTCCCCTCATCCCACGTCTGCGATTCTCGTCGTACCGACAGGAACAGTTGAAGACTAAGAATAACGAGCAGGAAAACGAGCGCCGAGGTTTGATATGCGTTGAGTTGATTTCCGTAATTGAGTTTCACAGGATTCACAAGATGATACAGGATTTACTGGATTTTATTGCTCGGATGACAACGGCAAGTTACTATTCCGGCTGCGTAACAGGCCGCAACCGGTCCGCGGAAAGGGCTGAGCCCACCTGACCTTAGTCTTCTACAACTTCGATCTTCTTTTGGCTCGCGTGCGGACACGGGCGCAGACGAAAGGAGATCAACATGCCTGATTCCACAGCTCGTCGTCTTTCTCTCGAGCAACTTCGCAAACAAGCCAAGGAACTGTTGCGACAATTACGTAACGGTGATCCGTCTGCGAGTGAACGCCTGCACAAATGCAAGCCAAACGTTACTGATGCGATTCTGGCGGATGCTCAGTTTGTTCTTGCTCGCGAGCACGGTTTCGAGAGTTGGCCGAAGTTCGTTCACCATATACAGGGCGCACAATCTTCAGAACTCGAACAGCACCGTCAGATTGCCGCAGATCTTGTAGCTGTCTACAACTCAGCTGATCTCGAGGCGGCCACGCGTCTCAACGATCTCTTCCATAGCGCGCTCGATACAGAACAGATTCACGACTTCATTCGCGACAAGCTTTTCAACCTTCCCGACATGCAACAACGTTTGAACAACTTTACGCTGGACGACGCGCAAACTGTCGTTGCACGACTCTATGGCTTCAACGATTGGAATGAGCTCGTGCAGTCGAGCAGCACATCGGCGAGCGATCTGCACTCGGCGCCGTTCGTCCTGAGCTCGAAGCCACCTTTCTACCGGATTGATTGGGCCAACAACAGTATCGAACCACGCCAGCCGATGTCGAGCAAAGATTGGGGGAACGTCTGCGCGGTAATCAGGGAGTTGGGACTTACCAGTATCAATTCGGGGAATCTTATCGGCGATGACGACCTCGAGATCATCTCGCAATTGGATCAAATCACCGCGCTTAACCTCGACGGCTCGAAGCGTCTGACAGATGAAGGCCTCCATCATCTGGCTCGGATGCCGCAGTTGCGCGAATTGATTCTCGGCGGTCAGATTACGGATCGTGGTTTGGAAGTGCTGGGCCACCTGCGGGAGCTGCGTGTCTTCCGAATGTTTTGGCAAAGCAACATCACGGACAACGGTATTGCGAATCTAAAATTCTGCGATCACCTTGACGAAGTTGATCTATTGGGCTGCAACACAGGCGACGGCGCGATTGCTGCGCTCGCAGGAAAACCCAATTTACGTCGCTTCAAGACCGGTCGAAATGTTACCGACAATGGTCTCGCGCTGCTGCAGCAGTTTCCCGCTTTCAAGACGTGGCAAGCAGAAGAACCGAGATTTGGATTGATGTCGTTCAGTGCTGAACCTACCAATCTTCTCATTGATGGGCCATTCACTCGGCAAGGGCTGAACAGTTTGCGCGGGCTTGATGGACTCGCCGGTTTGAGTTTCTTCTGGCACACGTCGCAACTGCGCGGTGATGATCTTCAGTCGCTCGACGGCTTATCGAATCTGGCTTACCTGGGTTGCCAGGGTGAACTCTGCAACGACGACGCGATGCGACACATCGCTGCGCTCCCAAAGCTTCGCATGTTGATGGGCCAGGGCACCGTAGCTACTGACGAGGGTTTCAGATCTTTGAGTCGATCTCAAACGATTGAATACTTCTGGGGTCGTGAGTGTCCAAACTTGAAAGGACCAGGCTTTGTTGCGCTCTCGCAAGTGCCCGCATTGAAAGGTCTGGCTGTCAGTTGCAAGTTCGTCGAAGACGCAGCACTCGCGACCTTGTCCGACTTCCCTTCTCTAAAAGAATTAGTACCGATGGACGTCAGCGATAATGGTTTTCGTCACATCGGCCGCAGCCAACAGCTCGAGTCATTAATTCTGATGTATTGCCGCGACACAACAGACGTCGCGACGAGTCATCTGACGACCATGCCGAAGCTAAAAAAGTATCACGCAGGTTACACCCTGATCACAGACGCAAGCCTGGAGATGTTGAGCCAAATCAAATCGCTCGAAGAGATCTCGTTCGAAGGCTGCAAATTCATTACCGACGCCGGCATTCCCTTTCTAACCACCCTCCCCCGTCTTCGCGACATCTCCATCGGTGGTTGCCCGAAAGTAACGCGATCAGGGGTAACCGGTTTTGCGAGCAGCGTACGAGTAAATTACGATCCGCGTTAATCTGCGTAATCTGTGGATACTACTTCAGCGTCTCAAACTCGCGCTTCGCTTCGATCAAGATCGGGATGTCTGGGTCGGCATCCTTCCAGAGCGTGAAGAAATCCTGATAGGACTTGCGCGCCTGGGCCGTGTCGCCCTGCATCACCGCGGCTCGCGCGAGTGTGAGGTGGGCCAGCGGCCACAGTATCGAAAGTGGACCTTGACCACGATGGTCCAGGATCTTGCGTGCTTCCGCAGCGGCTTGCGCGCCCTGGCCCAGCTTCAGGTAAACAATGCTGCGCAATGTTTGCGGCGAAAGCGCGGCGGCCGCTTCGTACGGTTCGGCTTTCTCCAACAGTTCGAGTGCCGGCTGAGCAGCATTGTGGCGCAATTCAATCACCGCTTCTATTTCCGGGATCCACACCTGGTTCACCATCGTGTCTAATGGGTGTTTCTCCTCAAGCTCGTCAACAAGTTGCAGCGCTTTCGCGTCTTCACCTGCAAGCGCGAAGGCGAGTGCGGTACGCGTGAGAACGTTGCGATTGCGTTCGATCTTTAAGGCCGACTGGGCCAACGTTAACGATTGCGCAAACTGGCCCAACCACGCGGCACGGAGCGCCTGATCCGCAGTGTAGCCGGCGACGACCTCCTTCGCCTCAGCACGCTCGGCAAGTTCAGTCGCACGGCTCAAATGTTCATTCGACTCACGCCACCGGCCAGCAAACGATGACGATTGGACCAACCAGTAAACAGCTCGATATTCGTCAGTTCTTCCACTCGCCCATGCCACCTGCTCTTGCATTCCCTGCGCATCACCATTGACGAAAGCCACGGTGTAGAGTCGCTCGCGAATACTTGTACTATCCAACTTCTGCGCCAGTGCGCGCTTGCAAACATCTCGCGCTTCATCAAAGCGATTGAGTCCGATCAGTGCCTCGCCCAGGTTTCCAGGCCAGATAGTCGTGTTTGGGTTCAATCGTTGCGCTTCAGTGGTGGCGGCTACGGATTTTTCATACTGCCCCGTAATTGAATAAAGATTTCCCAGATTGCCCGGACCGCGAGACTCACGAGGGTAATTCCGCACATACGCCTCCTGCGCCTCAATCGCCTTCTCTAATTCACCGGTAACAATCTGATAGTAGAAATAAGTGATGCGCGCGCGCTCATCTTCGGCAACGCGATTAGTCAAAGCGAACGCCTTCGACAAACACTCCGCCGCCAGTGCGGGTTGGCTGGTGTTGGCGTATTGGAGCGCGAGCCCCAGCCACGCCGTAGCAAAGTTGGGATCCATTTCGGTGGCCCGTCTGTAAAACTCAATGGCCTTAAAGAACTGTCCTCGGTCCTGTTCGCTTCGACCGAGCGCATATTGCTTGAGCGCGTCGAGCGATGAAGTAGTTACTTCCAACTTCGCGTCAAACTTCTGGATGGAGCTCAACTCCTCGCCCAGTTTCTCGCGCAATTCGGTCGTCGCGCGCGAAAGTGCTTTCAGTACATCGTCCTTACCTTCGGCTTCAACCTGGACCAGCGCCAGTTGATCGCCCGTCTGCCCATTGAGCGCCTCGAGTGTGATCGAATAGTTGCGTTCAAACTTCACAATCGTGCCAGCGATGAACGCTTTCAATCCCTGTCGCTGACAGATCTCGCGAGCACGCTCACGAGTCACGCGCTCGTCCGGCGAAAGACTCATGAGTTGCAACGTCGCGCGCGTGCGCGTTTCGGGAAAGATGTCGAGAAAGGGTGACTGCTGCAACTGAACGGCGAGACCCTGTCGGAGGGTGCGATCAAAGACGTCCTCGCCGGTCTTGTTGTCGAATTCTGTGAGAAGGATTGTGTCTTTGTCAGTCAGAGGCGCAACTCGCTTGCTCTTTATGTACACAAACAGCGACGCAAATACTGCAAGCGCCAACACTCCAACTACGATTAATGCACCGCGCTTGTGCAGTTTCACTTGATTGACGATGTACTCGGCGCTCGAAACCGGATAAGGTCCGCTCTGTTGAGTGGTCGCAGTCGCTCCCGACATTCTCCGCGGCAAGCTTTGACCGTCCAACGACGTTCGATCAAAGATCGCGGTGCGATCGTCCTCAGCCTGATTCTCCAGTTGGCGCTTGAGGTTCCGCATATCGACCAACATCTCGGCAGTCGTCTGATAGCGGTCGTTCGGATTCTTTGCCAGCGCCTTGTCGATGATCTGTTCCAACTGTTCCGGAATGTACTTAACCAGCGTCGATAGCGGAGTGTGAGGATGCTCCTGAATCGCGACTATCTGCTGTAACAGATCCTTCCCTTCAAACGGCACGCGCCCGGCAATCATTTCATAGAGCACGACACCGAGACTCCAAATGTCAGTGCGATAGTCGAGTGTCTTCAGCGCCAGAGATTGCTCTGGTGACATGTAACTCACGGTGCCCATCACAATCCCTGTCTCTGTGTGAAGCGGTGCGCTCGAATCCACCTCCGGCTTGATGGGCTTCGCCAAACCGAAGTCGAGCACCTTCACGATGCCGTCACGTCGCCGCAGCATGATGTTTTCCGGCTTGATATCGCGATGGATAACGTGGGAATCATGCGCCGCATTCAAAGCGGAGGCGATCTGAATGCCGATGTCGAGCACTTGGTGGAGATTCAAACGGTTGCCGCTCAAGTGCTCTCGCAAGGTCACGCCTTCAACATATTCCATCGCCATGAAACGTGTTGAGTCGTGGACTCCAAACTCGTAGATCGTCAGCACATTCGGATGATTGAGACCGGAGACCGTCCTTGCTTCGCGGATGAAGCGCTTCATCCACTTCGGATCAGCCGCGACGTCGGCAGGCAAAATCTTGATCGCCACCGTGCGGTCCAACTCACTCGTGTCGTGCGCGAGGTACACATGGCCCATCCCACCCGCACCGATGTGCGCACGGATTTCGTAGCGACCCAGTTTTATACCTTCAGCTAGTGGCATTACGAGAAACGCCGCTTGAAAAACCCTGTTAAGCTGGCATGTCGAATAGTTTTAGCTGCCTGGCGAGTTACTTTTTCCGCACTTCGTAGAGCGTGATCATCTTAATCGGATTTCTTTGAGCGCGCTAGACTTCGGGATAGATTGTTTTTACGCTGCGAACCCCACGACAAGAACTTTCAACACTTCTCACAAAAATACTTCGAACTCCGCGAACCCCGGCGGCATCTGATCCATCATGATGAAAATTGATCGATACATCTTTGGGGCATTGTCAATTTGCGTGTTGTTGCTGGCAACCTCGTGTGATAACGAAACACGCACTGAATCGCCGGCAGCAGACACTGCCTCTGCCGCAACTGATATTACGAGCGCGGATCAACTCTACGGTCAACGAGAAGATCTGTTGCAACTGCGCCGCGGCATCGTTTCATTGCGACAGGCGCTGACCAAGGATCCCGGAAACTACGATGCCGCCTGGAAACTGTCGAAGTTCAACTACTATCTCGCAACCCACAGTGCCGACTCGAAAGAGCGTGACGATGCATTCCAGGCAGGTATTGACGCCGGCAAAACTGCGGTGCAATTGCAGAATGAAAAACCGGATGGCCATTTCTGGCTGGGGGCCAATTACGGCGGCGCCGCCGAGCATTCCACCATTCAAGGACTCGCAACCGTGAATGATATTCGCAACGAGATGCAAACGGTGCTGCGTCTGAACGAGGGATACCAGGATGGCAGCGCCTACATGGTGCTCGGCCTGGTCTATCTCAACGCCCCGAGCATTGTTGGTGGCGATCCGAAGAAGGCTGTTGAAGAGATGGAAAAGGGTCTACGCTTCGGCGAGCCTAACGCGTTTCTTCATTTACACCTTGCCGAAGCGTACAAGAAAGTAGGCCGCAACGACGACGCACGCAAAGAGATCAAAAAGATTCTCTCGATGACGCCGAATCCGAACTACCAGCCTGAATACAAAGAGGCGAGTGCCGCCGCGCAAAAGCTACTGGATCAGATCGACCACGGCGGTTGACTGAAATCGACTAAGGCGTCCAGTCACTTCCGTCGGCTTTCCATGTGCTGCGATCATCGAACATCGCTTCGATCAAAGTCATCTTCGCGGCGCCTTCGCAGCCCATCTTTTCGTCAGTCCACCGATTCAATGGACCATTCAAGCGAGTGAAAGGCCGGTAATACGAACCGGGTCGCACACCTCCGTGGTTTAAGCCTTCTCCACCGAGTCCGTACAACACACGCACCTTCTTGTCGTCTTCGAGAGCAACGCAGCCGAACGATACCATCTCGATCCCTTTCGAGGATCTGTTAACCAGCACTGCTTCATTCACTCCTTCGATGACACGGTGCGTCGATGCCGCGGGAGCGTTCGGTAAATCAACCCACTGAGCCGGGATTGTTGCTGGTGGAATGATGTCGGGCATTCTCGGCGCTGTGGTGATGGGCATAGACCACAGTTTATTTGCGCTCTCGCGAGCGGATTGAGCCTCTTTCACTCGCCCTGCCTTATCGTAAAGACTCGCAAGCTGCATTAGAACATTCGGCTCCGGTGAACGCAGACCCGCGGACCGGCTCAATGCCAACACTTGCTGGAGCGTCTCGATTGAAGCGTTATCTCTTTGCATCTGCAACTGGCGAATTCCGAGTGTATAAAGAGTGTCGGCTTGTGCCGAGACGACGCCGCGTTCCCTCCAGTATTCAGCCTCACGCGTGAGTCGAGTGACGAGGCGATCGTACTCACCGATAACAGAATAGATGCGCGTAAGTTCCCCGACTCCCGCTCTCAGCCGGTTGTCATGACGAGCCTCACGCCACATCTCAATTGCCTTCTCGAGACTCTCCGCGATTTGCCTGTCTGCTTCGAAAAGGAGTTTGCGATCAGCGCCCGCCTGCACCTGCTTATACGCCTCACCCTTCTTTCGCTCCGCCTCGGTAACGATCCTCCCTGCCTCCTTCAGAATCTCCTCCCGCGAGCGCTGCTGTGCGGCTAACTGCGGCAACAGCGTTAGTGAAACAACTCCGAGAATAATTATGCGAGCTAAAAAGCGCGGCGAAACTAAATTCATTGTAACCACCTCTTTGCACTCTGAGGTTCGGATGCGGGGAGTCAGTTTATTAGATTCAGGCAGGTCTTACTTGTCAATCCTGAGCGGTCTCTTAAATCCTGTTCAACTGCGAAGTCTGTGGACCCTTTAGTATTTCAATGTTGACCCAAAGCATGGTTAATCACATAATCAGTGGCATGACTGAGAAAGAAATTGTACTTGAAACCATTCGAGCGCTTCCGGACGACTGCTCGTTAGAGGAGATTGCGGAGCGCATTGAGTTTATGGCCGCAGTACAGAAAGGCCTGGACCAACTCGATAGTGGTGAAGGTATTCCTCACGACGAAGTCAAAAGACAGTTAGCTTCATGGCTTACAAATTGAGTTGGTCTCCGGCTGCTCGCGACGACCTTCACGACATCGTTACCTTCATTGCGCGCGACAATCAGAATCGGGCAATGTCCTTCGGATACGCACTGGTCTCGGAAACAGATCGCCTGAAAGACTTTCCCGAATCGGGTCGAATCGTGCCTGAGTACAGGAATGACAAAATTCGCGAAATCGTTTTTCGTCCATACAGGATCGTATACCGTGTAGATCACAGGAAAGGACTTTGCGAGATTGCCCGGATTTGGCATTCGTCGCGAGGAGCTCCGCAGTTATGAAACGCATTGATTATCACCACTTTAGTATTTACTAATCAGGTTCGCGCGAACAGCCAACTCGCGCGCACCATCGCGATAAATTGAGCCACGGATTGAACGGATTGAAACCCGGATGGGTTCGTGTGCGTAACCACTCGTTCAATTCCACGAGAAGAGGTGTTTTATGCGTTCACGCCGCTCAGTTATCGGTCTGTTGGTTCTTTCCATCCTTTCGCTAATCGCGCTGGCCGTCCCCGTTTGGGCGCAGAGTCCGCCGCTGATTGACCGCGAGCTGTTGTTTGGCGATCCGGAAATTGCCGGCGCGCAGATTTCGCCCGACGGCGCCTTCATCGCATTTATCAAACCGTTCAAAGGCACACGCAACATCTGGGTGAAGAAGACCGCCGAACCGTTCGACAAAGCGAAACCAATCACGGCCGATACGAAGCGACCGATTCCCACTTACTTCTGGTCTCAAGACGGCAAGTTCATCCTCTTTGTGCAGGACAAGGCCGGCGACGAGAATTACAACGTCTACGCAGTCAACCCGTCGGAAGCGCCGGCTTCGGGACAGGATGTGCCAACAGCTCGCAATCTCACGGACGTGAAAGGCATACGCGCATTTATTTATTCGGTGCCTCGCAGTGAGCCCGACGCGATCTACGTCGGTCTGAACGATCGCGACGCCGCATGGCACGATCTCTACAAAGTAAAAATCTCCACCGGCGAGCGCACACTAGTGCGCAAGAACACCGAACGCATCACAGCCTATTACTTCGATCTCAAGGATCAACTCAGACTCGCGACGCGATCGGCAGAGAACGGCGACACGGAAGTGTTGCGCGTCGACGCAGACAAGTTTACGAAGGTTTACAGTTGTACTGTGTTTGAGGCGTGTGGGCCAATTCGCTATCACAAAGATGGCCAGCGAGTTTATTTCCAAACAAACAAGGGCAGCGGCGTCGATCTGGTTTCACTCGAGCTGTTCAATCCCACCACCGGCAAGGAAGAGTTGGTTGAAACGGATCCTATGAAGCGCGTGGATTTCGGCAACGCGATGTTCTCGGAAGTTTCCGATGAACTGATTGCCACAACCTACGATGACGAACGCTTAAGAATCTACTGGAAAGACAAGGACTTCGAAGCTGATTACAAAAACCTGCAGAAACAACTTCCCGGCAAGGAAATCGGTTTCGTATCTTCAACCAAAGATGAGAAGCTGTGGATCATCGGCGCAAATGCCGACACAGATCCCGGCTCGACCTATTTGTATGATCGCGGCACGAAGAAGTTGACGCTTCAATATCAGATACGCGAGAAGTTGAATCGCTCATACCTCGCGCCGATGAAGCCGGTCAGCTACCCATCGTCTGACGGATTGCAAATCCCGGCTTATCTAACTTTACCCAAAGGCGTCGAAGCCAGGAATCTTCCCGCGGTGATCTTTCCGCATGGTGGTCCATGGTATCGCGATAGTTGGGGCTACAACGCCTTTGCACAGTTTCTCGCCAACCGCGGCTACGCTGTACTGGAGCCGAATTTCCGTGGCTCGACTGGTTACGGCAAAAAAATTTATCGACGCCGGAAACAAGCAGTGGGGCGACAAGATGCAGGACGACCTGACCTGGGGTGCGAAGTATCTTATTGCTCAGGGCATCGCCGATCCGAAAAAGGTTGGCATCATGGGTGGATCGTATGGTGGCTACGCTACGCTCGCTGGAGTCGCGTTTACACCTGACGTTTATGCGGTCGGCGTCTCGATTGTTGGACCATCAAATCTAATCACCCTGCTCGAATCGATTCCGCCGTACTGGGAACAGATTCGAAAACTTTTCTACGAGCGCATGGGCGATCCGAATACGCCGGAGGGGAAGGCGCAGTTGCTGCGACAGTCGCCGTTGACTGCGGCCGGCAAAATCAAAACTCCGCTGCTCGTGATTCAGGGTGCTAACGATCCGCGTGTTAACAAACGCGAATCAGATCAGATCGTGATTGCGTTGAGAGATCGAGGGTTTCCAGTTGAGTACATGGTGGCGCCGGATGAAGGACACGGCTTTGCTCGTCCGGTAAACAACATGGCGATGTTTGCGAGTGCCGAGAAGTTTCTCGCGAAATATCTCGGCGGGCGCTACCAGGAAAGCATGACGTCTGAAGTGTCGCAACGTCTCAACGAAATAACGGTCGATCCGAAGTCAGTAACGATACCGAAGATGATGACCGCATCTGCCGAGCTTCCGAAACCGGCGGTTGACCTGCGACCGGGCACTTACAACTACAAGGCGTCGATCGCACTCGGAGGACAGGAAATCGCACTCACCTTGAAGACTGACATCAAGGAAGAAAACGGAGCATGGTCCGTCAACGAAACGGCTCAGACTCCGCAAGGCGACATCATCGATATCAGTACGATCGAGAAAGGAAGTCTGTTACTGAAGCATCGAACAATCAAGCAAGGGCCATTGACGATCGAGATGGACGTGACGCCAAATAAACTGAGCGGCACGACGAACATGAACGGGCAGTCGAAACCAATCGATGCGGATCCCGGCGGTGCTTTGTTTGCCGATGGCGCCGGGACGTTTGAAGTGCTCGCCTCGCTTCCGTTGGCGGATGGTTACAGTTTGAGTTATCGAAATTTCGACGTGATGAAGCAGAAGCCGCAGATCAAACAGTTGAAGGTTGTTGGGACGGAGAGCGTCACAGTTCCGGCAGGCACGTTCGACGCGTATAAGTTGGAGATAGTCGCCGCCGACAACGATGCCGACAAGCAAACTGTTTGGATCGATAAAGGCAGTCGAAAGGTGTTGAAGATCTCGGCGGTGCTTCCGAGTTTGAATGGCGCAGTGTTGACGTCTGAGTTGACGCCGTAAGCGGCTATGTCAGTACCATCTGCAGTAGCGGGTGGGTGCAAGCGCAACGAGCCAGTTGCTATCCGGGCCGGCCCGTTGGCTGCGCACGGCTTTGCCTCAAAAAGTAGAGATCGCACTTGGACCGGGTCAGTACCGTAACGCGGTTCTATGAAAGGGCTGTCAAGAAAAAAAGTCAGCTTGAGCCGCCGAGTTCTGGCAGCTAGCCAGGTACTCTCGAGGTC
>Ga0105243_10001179_pt1 | contig 23623 bp, 22 predicted proteins | sample KBSM34metaG_FD_81525 | JGI IMG/M metagenome (GOLD analysis project Ga0105243, IMG submission 81525) | Miscanthus rhizosphere microbial communities from Kellogg Biological Station, Michigan, USA - KBS M3-4 metaG | ecosystem: Host-associated > Plants > Roots > Rhizosphere > Soil | place... | reverse complement strand
TGAAGATCGCATTCTGTTCGGGATTGCTCCGTCGGTGTGTCCAGACATCCACGCCGTGCAAGGCCTCGAACGCGTTGTCACCGGTGCGCACGCTGTGGCCGAGGTGGGCCCACGCGGCCCACGTCGCCGGGTCCGCCAAGGTCCGGGCCAGGGGACGTAGCGACCCGGGTACGTCGGACCGCAGTCCTTCGCCGAGGGGTGTGAGCGCGAACCGCCCGTCTTCCTGCTCGTCGTACACGCCCACAGTGGCTAGTGCACGCATGAGCCGGTAGAGGGTCGCCTGGTCCACCGACGCCGACTCAGCCAGATCCGCGATCCTTCGCGGTCCGGAAGCGAGCTCGTCGGAGACGCCCAGATCCGCGGCCACGGCCAGCGCCGCTGAGAGCCGGAACCCAGTCACCATCGCCCGCAACTCCTCACGATCAGCCATGGCCCGGATGATCCTCCCCGATCGCCGAACCCGCTACCGGACCTCTCCCGGGAGAGCACGACCAAACCCGTTCGCCCTCAGGCAACGCCGCGCTCGTCGGATACCGCGCTAGAAGACGCGCCCAGTGACGCGCGGATGCCGAGCCGCAACGCCTGGGCGAGGTCCAGTCCATCCGCCGACTGGGACCGCCAGGCGATGTGGCCGTCGGGTCGAACCACGACGGCGCCGTCCGCCGCGAGCCCGTAGAGGGTGGTGAACTCCCGGGCCGGGTCATGGAGCACCGCGCCGCCGACGACTCGCACGGCCACGCTCACGCCGAGCTCGGCCGACACCAAGTCGGCGGCGCGCCGCCAGCACCTCCCGTCCGGCCCGGTGAACACGGTGATCCCTGGTCCCAACAGGTCCAGCGTCGAGACCTGCTCGCCGTCCCGCGTCAGCCACAGGTGCGGGAGTCTGGCGCCCGGGCGTCCGGTGGGACGCCAACTGTCCTCGGCCGGCCCGTCCGGGCAGCCGTCGTCGGCGAGGGCGCCACTTTGGTAGGTGATGCCGATGTCGATGGCGAGCGCGTCCAGGTCCGGGCTCGTCGGCGTCTCGGACCGCGCGGCGTTCTGCGCGCCGACCGGCCGGCGCTCCGCTGCGTAGGTGTCGAGCAGGTCGTCCGCCGCCCAGCCGCGGAGCACGAAGTCGAGCTTCCAGGCGAGATTGTGGGCGTCCTGGATAGCGGTGTTCATGCCCGTGCCGCCGCGCGGGGTGATCCGATGCGCGGCGTCCCCGACCAGGAAGGCGTTCCCGACGCGATAGCGGTCCGCGACCTGGGCGGCGAACGAGAACGCACCGATGCTCAGGATCTCGACCGGGAGGCCAGACACCCCCGATGCGGCCCGGATCATCGCAGTCACCCGGTCACCGGTGAACTCCTCGATGCGCTCGGTGCGTGGGTCCCAGGTCTGCGCGAGCACCCAGCGGTCGTCGTCGCTGGTCGGCAACATGACAGTGAGGCCGGCCGACCCCGGGATCATGTTGAGCCCGTGCACCCCCGAGCCGACGTGGGACCGGAGCGGAGCGCGGAACAGCACCGAGACGAGCTCCTCCAGATGGTCCGGCCCGATCATCTCGACGCCCAGCATCGACCGGACCGCGCTTCTGCTGCCGTCCGCACCGACCAGAAAGCGCGACCGGACAGCCATCCGTCTGCCGCTCGAGTTCCGCAGGGTAGACATCACCCCGGTCCCGTCCTGCTGGATCGCCACGATCTCCGTACCAAAGCGAACCTCGGCTCGGAGACGCGTCAGGTGCTCGAGCAGCACTGGCTCGAACGCGTCCTGCGCTACCACCGCATACGACGTCGGGCTGACCCGCCGCGCCTCGTCATCGGCGGGGAAGCCGAGCGGGACGGTCATTCCCTCTGGTGACACGAGAGTCGGCGCCACCCGTCCCAGCGGGAGAGCGTCGAACTCGCGTTCGCGAACCCGGTCCTCCAGTCCCCACTCGCGGATGATCTCCATCGACCGCGGACTGACTGCTGTCGCTCGGGGGAAGGTCGAGACCTGTGCTTGCCTCTCGACCAGCATCACCGGCACGCCCTGCCTGGCCAGTCCGATGGCCGTGACCAGTCCGGCCGGCCCGGCACCGACGACGAGGACGGACGTGGTGTGTACCTCGACACTGTTCGTGGCGTTCTCCTGCATGTCTTCTCCTTGATCTGATGGTTCGGCATATTCGCCGGACAGAATGTCTTTCATCAGACAGAGTGACTTGCGTCGGACAGAGTGTCAACCCAAATGTGTAGACTGACCTCATGGCTGAGAAGGGGCGGCGCTACGTGCAGAGCATCAGGGCCGCGTCGGCGGAGGTGACGAGGCGTCGGATCCTCGACGCCGCGACTGACTTGCTCAGCCGGGAGCCTGCCCAAGGGATCAACCTCGACCGGATCGCGCGGGAGTCAGGCGTCGCGCGGTCGACGATCTACGTCGCGTTCGAGTCGCGCACCGGACTGTTCCGCGCCCTGGCTCGGGACTTCCTGGACGAGCAGCGCTTCGACCGGCTGGTGGCGGCTGCGTCGCACCCCGACGCGCGCGAGGCGCTGCTCGGAAGCCTTCGAGAAGGCATCCGCCTGTACGCCGCGGGACGGGACCTCGGACGTGCCCTGTTCTCAATGTCAGTGCTGGATCCGGACGCTGCCGAGGCCATCGTCGTGCTCGAGCACGGCCGGGCCCCAACGATGCGCTCCCTGGCCCAGCGCCTCAAGGACCAGGGCTATCTACGTAAGGGGGTCGGCGTGACGGAGGCGTCTGATGTGCTCTGGGTGCTCACCAGCTTCGACACGTTCGACCTGCTCTTCACCGGCCGCAACCTCTCGGAGGCCACGGTCGCGAAAAGAGTTCTGTCGATGGCGGAGCACGTGCTTCTCGCTGAGAGCATCACGTCCCCGACCTGAACGCCATCGACGAGTTCGTCGCACGCTCCAGCGTCGAAGCGGGCCCCGGACTGTTCGGCTCGAGTGGGCGATGAAGGCTCAGAACCCGCCGTCGAAGCCGCCGCCGTCGAAGCCGCCGCCGTCGAAGCCTCCGCCGTCGAAGCCACCGCCGTCGAAGCCACCGCCGTCGCCGCCGTTCGCGTCGCCACTCCCGTCTCCGCCCCCGTCTCCGCCGCCCCCGTCGCCACCGGTGTCGCCGCCCCCCAAGCCGCCGAACATTGCGCCTCCGACGAACATCCACGTCAGCGGGCCGAAGGCGCCGAAGTAGCCCATTGCGTAGGGCTCATAAGCCCGGCCACCCTGCCAGTAGGGGACCCGCTGCGCCCCGACCATCACTTGGCGGACATCAGGATCGGCGCCCGCTCGGACGCGCTCGGCATCGAGGGCGCAGGCAGGCACGTCCCGCTCCACGCCGCCCGGAGGGACGTAGAGCACGTCGGCGACCGAGAGCCCATGGCGCGGGTCGAAGAAGCACGGCGGACGCCTGGTCGGCAACGCTGCACCTGCGACTCGGGCGCGTACGCAGGCGATGGCGTAGCGTCCGTCCTCGATGATCTCGGTGACGTGCCGAATGTCGTCGGGCTGGGTGATCGAGTCGCCCGCCAGCTTGGCCGACTCGTAGGCGTCGAGTGCACGCTGGTAATCCGCGTTCGCGCCATCGTCGAGCTCATGGCCACTCATGTCGAGATCGAGCGCTTGCAGGTCCTCGCCGAACGCAGTGATGTCCTCGAAGGCCAGCTTCCTCACCGGGGCGAGCTCCTCTTCGCGCCGAGCCAGGTCGCGCTCCTTGTTGCGGCGCCCTGCCACGAGGACGACGGCTCCCAGCGCCACGATGACCAGCACTAGCAGGATCAGCTCCATGGCTGGATCCTACGTATCCGCCGAAGTTCCGCAGGGGCGGCTGCCCCGGTGTCACTGCTCGGTGCGCAGCATCCCGGGTCAACTGTGCAACTAAGTTCCTTAGTTGCTCGACTCCCCACCTGTCCCTAGAGTCACAACATGAGTGAACCTGCGCCGCAGGACCGGGCGTCCGTGGGAGCTGCCACCTATGAGCCCCTGATCGTGCTGGACTCTGTGGACAAGTGGTTCGGCGAGCTGCACGTCCTCGTGGACATCAACCTGACCGTCGGCAAGGGCGAGGTCGTGGTCGTGATCGGTCCGTCGGGGTCCGGAAAGTCCACCCTGTGTCGCACTATCAACCGCCTCGAAACCATCGACAAGGGCACCATCAGCCTCGACGGCGCGCTGCTGCCCGAGGAGGGCAAGGCACTCGCCGCCCTGAGGGCCGAGGTCGGAATGGTCTTCCAGAGCTTCAACCTGTTCGCCCACAAGACGATCCTGGAGAACGTCACACTCGGCCCGATCAAGGTGCGCGGCAAGAGCAAGAGCGAGGCCGACAAGCGTGGCCGCGAGCTGCTGGAGCGGGTCGGTGTGGCCGAGCAGGCCGAGAAGTACCCAGCCCAGCTGTCCGGGGGGCAGCAGCAACGAGTGGCGATCGCCCGGGCACTGGCGATGGACCCCAAGGCGATGCTGTTCGACGAGCCGACCTCGGCACTGGACCCCGAGATGATCAGCGAGGTCCTCGAGGTGATGGTGGACCTCGCCAGGCGGGGGATGACGATGATCGTCGTCACCCACGAGATGGGCTTCGCACGTACGGCGGCCGACCGGGTCGTGTTCATGTCCGACGGCGCGATCGTGGAGGAGAACACCCCCGAGGAGTTCTTCACCAACCCCAAGTCAGACCGAGCCAAGGACTTCCTCGGCAAGATCCTCAAGCACTGATCCTCAAGCACTCAGCGAGACAAGGGCGGGGGAACCGGCCCGGGAACAGGAGTAGAGATGCGACTGACAAGAACAAGGGCTGTGGTGGTCGGCCTGATGCTGGCCGTCACGACTGCGTGTGGTGGCAACGCGGGCAGCGACGACAGCGGCAAGAAGGTCGAGGCAGACAAGGATGCCGCCGCGTCCCTCCCCGCCGACAGTCACATGAAGGAGCTCGCCGACAAGGGCGAGATCACCATCGGTGTGAAGTTCGACCAGCCCGGGCTCGGTTTCAAGGACGCAGCGTCCGACGTACCGACCGGCTTCGACGTCGAGATCGCCAAGATACTCGCCGCCGGGCTCGGCATCGATCCGGCAAGCGACAAGGTGAAGTGGGTCGAGACCATATCTGACAACCGGGAGCCCTTCCTGCAGAAGGGCAGGGTCGACCTGGTTCTCGCGTCGTACTCCATCACCGACGAACGCAAGCAGATAGTCGGCCAGACCGGCCCCTACATGCTCACCGGGCAGCAGGTCCTGGTGAAGAAGGACAGCAACATCAAGGGCATCGAGGACCTCAAGGGCAAGGAGGTCTGCTCGGCAGAGGGGTCGACCTCGCTCGAGAACGTCAACGCAAAGGGCGCCAAGGGGGTCGGCGCCGAGACGTACAGCGCGTGCGCCGAGGACGTCATGGCCGGAAGCGTGCCGGCCATGTCCACCGACGGTTCGATCCTGCTGGGTCTCGCGGCGCAGAACGAGGGCGAGCTGAAGGTGGTCGGCGACGAGTTCTCCGAGGAGCACATCGGAGTCGGCTACCCCAAGCAGTACCCCGAGATGTGCGAGTGGATCAACGAGACGCTGCAGAAGTCCTTCGACAACGGTGACTGGGCCGATGCGTTCGAGAGCACGCTCGGCAAGTCTGGCTCCGAGACACCGGAGCCGCCGAAGCTGGACGCCTGCAAGAGCTGAACCCGTAGCGGCCGGGGTGGTCTCACCACCCCGGCTCGTCACGTCCCCCGACCCGACATCCCGAAAGGCGGTGCCCGGTGAGCGTCCTGTTCGACAACTGGGATCTCCTCCTCGTGGCATTCGCCCACACCGTCCTGTTGTTCCTCATCGCCGGCCTGCTGTCGTTGCTGTTCGGCACCTTGCTGGCAGCGATGCGCGTGGGTCCGATCGGGGTGCTCCGAAAGGCCGCCGGCGTCTTCGTGACGCTGGTGCGAAACACCCCGCTGCTGATCCTGCTCGTGTTCTTCCGGATCGCAGGCCCCAAGATCGGCATCCAGTTCAACTGGGTGGACATCGTGTGGGGGGACATCCGGATGACCGCCTTCTTCGCTGCCGGGGCCGTGGCGCTGACCCTCTACACGTCGGCGTTCGTCTGCGAGGCCATTCGGTCTGGGATCAATGCCGTCCCGGTCGGCCAGGCCGAGGCGGCGCGCGCCATCGGACTGCCGTTCACCGACGTGATGCGTGCTGTGGTGCTGCCGCAGGCCGTGCGGGCGTCGGTGCCGCCATTGGCCAGCGTGCAGATCGCCCTGCTGAAGAACTCCACGGTCACCGGTGTCTTCGGTGTCACCGAGGCGTTCTCGCGAATGCGGTTGTTCACCAACGACTTCCCGACCCAGCGGGTCGGCATCTTCATCGGGTTCGCCCTGATCTTCGTGCTTCTCGTCGAGATCGTCTCCTTCGGGGCGAACCGGCTGGAGCGACGTTGGCGAATCGCATGAACGCGCGACGGGACCCCCGATGAGCGCCAGCCTCCTCTTCGACAGCCCGGGGCCGCGCACCATCGCCCGCCACCGGATGTACACCGTCATCGCCGTGGTCGCGCTTATCGCCATCGTCGGCTACGCGGTGATCAGGCTCGCGGATGCCGGTCAGTTCGAGTACGACATGTGGGAGGTCTTCATCACCCCCCGCTACGACAAGGTGATCCTCATCGACGGTGTGCTGAACACCCTCAGGATGGCGTTCAGCGCGATCATCGGTGCAGTCGTGATCGGAGTCATCTTCGGCATCGGCAAGCTCTCCGACCATGCCTTCGTGCGCTGGCCGTGCTGGGCGTTCGTGGAGTTCTTCCGAGCGGTCCCGGTGCTGCTTCTGATGGTGCTGTTCTACTACCAGTACGGCATCACCCGCGGCGAGACCGGTGCCTACTGGAGCGTGGTGTTCGCGCTGACCGTCTACAACGGTGCCGTGCTCGCCGAGGTGTTCCGGGCGGGTGTGCTCGCTGTTCCAGCCGGCCAAGCGGAGGCGGCGTACGCCATGGGCATGCGGAAGAGCCAGGTGATGATGATCATCCAGCTGCCGCAGGCCGTGAAAATCATGATCCCCGCGATCATCAGCCAGTGCGTGGTTGCCCTGAAGGACACCAGCCTCGGGTACGCCGTGACGGCCCCGGGTCTGACTTTCGTGGGCAAACAGATCTACGTCGGATTCGCCAACTACGTCCCGACCGTGATCGTGATCGCGGCCATCTACATCTTGCTCAACCTCATCCTGACGGCGATCGCGACCTGGGTGCAGAAGAGGTTCGTCGGTGAGCACAAGATCGACATGTACGAGGTGGGCGGCGGCATGGCCACCGGGGGCGGTTTCTGATCTGGCGTGTGGGCAGAACAGCGCCGCGCACTCAGGGAGGAGGACGACGCGCGAGGGCGAGGCACGTCTCGACGTACGCATCCCACCGGGGCTCGTCGACGGTGATGTCGATGTCGAGGCGTGGGGAGGGTCGTTCGAGGTGCATGAGCAGGGTGGCCGCGAGGTCTTCGGCGGCGGCGGGAGTCTGCGGGAGGGGCAAGACCGGCGCCCGAGCATCAGGGGCGGCGGCCCACCGGTAGGCGTCGGCGATCCCGCGGTCGACAGCGAGGACAGGCTCCTCGACCGCGCCGATCCGCTTCTGCGCAGACTCGCGCAAGCGGGGTGGGTCGACGTCGTCTTCGGACACGTCGCCCAGGATGATCAGCGGACGGCGCAGGAACAGGCAGAACAGGGCCTCGGACGCCGTACCTCGACTGCTCGCTCCGAGGGCGACCGCCACGTCGCACAGGCAAGCCTCCACGAAATTGCGGCGATGCCCCCAGCCGGGCTTGACCACGACCGAGGACTCTCCGTGCCAGGCCGGCGGGCCGGCGACTTCGGTGTTGGCGACTCCCATCCAGATGGGCGGGGAGTCCCGTGTCCCGGCCCGGTTCGCCGCGTCGATGGCAGCGTCCTTCACGGTGTCGGGATCGGATCCGTCACCGCCGGTGAGCAGCACGGCGCCACGGGCCCTGACGGCGGCTCCGATGAGCCGCGCTGCGAAGCGCTCGTCCTCGGACGGGTCGTTCGCGCCGAACACGCCGACGAGGGGGAGCGCGGGGTCGACGTGCATCTGACACTCCGGTGAGTGGTGTCCGGCTTCAACCGATGAGCTGGCCGCCCTATTGTGCTCGCCAAGGGCCGAACGTGTTCACCTGCGTTAGCAAGAAGTCACGACAACTTTGCCCAGAGCGCGTCCTTCGCCGGCATGTGCAAGAGCGGATGGAACCTCGTCAAGCGGGAACGTGCGGTCGATGTGAATCCTGACCTCCCCGGCAGCACAGAGCTCAGCGAGTGGCTCGAAGTGGGCCGGCCCCTGTTTCACTGTGAGCACCCCGATGGAACGACCGGTCAGCCGCCCAACCACCGAGCCGACGGTGAGCACACGCAGCAGCGTGGGCACGCTCCCACCTACGCACCGATATCTACCGCCGGATGCCAGCGCACGCCGGTAGGCGAACACGGAGCGGTGAGCGACCAGGTCCAACACCATGTTGTAGAGCCCGGTTGTCCGCGTGAAGTCGTCTCGGCGGTAGTCGATCACGTCGTCGGCGCCCATCGACCGCATGAAGTCTTGTTTGGCGGCGTTGTCGACACCGGTCACGTGAGCACCGAGTCGCTTGGCGAGCTGAATGGCGAAGGATCCAGACCCCCCGCCGGCGCCGTTGATCAGCAACCGGCTGCCCGAGACTGCGCTGTCCGTGCCCTGCAGGGCGATCGCGCCCGCTTGCGGGATGGTTGACGCCTCAGCGAACGTGAGCTGGGGCGGCTTGTGCGCAAGTGCGGATTCCGGGGCGAGCACGTACTCCGCGAAGCCACCCTTCAGCGCGAGGTTGTCTCCGAACACCTCGTCTCCGGGCCGAAACGCGGTCACCGCCTCGCCGACATCGTCGACAACGCCCGCGATGTCCGACCCAAGCGTCGGGCGAGCCGGGTGGCGCAGCCCGCCGATCCGCGCGTAGGCAGGCGATCCGCGTAGGCACTCCCAGTCACTGAGGTTGACCGAAGTCGCGGCGACTTTGACCCGCACCTGGTCGGTCGCGGGGATAGGTACCGGGACGTCCTCGACATGCAGCACATCGGGAGACCCGTAGCGCTCGTACAGGACCGCCTTCACGCCCGCCCTCCGGCACGCCTGGTCACGAACGCAACGTAGCAAGCCGGGGGGCCTGCACGTCCGCCGTTTGACGGATCGCCCCACGGCGTTGGCAGGGCGCGGCGACCACCCAGTCGTCGGGCAGCACCTGGGAGCCCCGCGCCTGGGCACCTAACCTGTGCAGATGCCGATCCTGGCCATGAAGCTGCACCTGCCGACCTCCCGGCGACAGCTCGTGCCCAGACCGCGCCTCACCGAGCAACTGCTAGCCGACCCGCGTTCGATGCCACGACTCGTCCTCATCGCCGCGCCTGCCGGCTTTGGGAAAACGACCGTCCTCACCCAGTGGCTGACCACCCCAGAGCCGAAGAACGCCCATTCGGGCGCGGTCGGGCCGTCACGCCGCACAGCCTGGCTGTCCCTGGACCAGGACGACTCGGACCCGGGGCGGTTCCTGGCCCACGTGATTGCGGCACTCCAGACCACCAACGCCGACATCGGTGCCGACGCGTTGGCGCTGATGGACAACGATCGCGACTTGATGACCGAAGACGTCCTCGTCAGCCTGCTCAACGACCTCGACACCATCGCAGCACCCACCGTCCTCGTCCTCGACGACTACCACGTCGTCGATGCTCCGGCGGTCCACGAGGCGGTCACTTTCCTCCTCGACAACCTGCCGGGCCAGATTTCCATGGCCATCGCGACCCGCGCGGACCCGCCGCTACCGCTGTCCCGGCTTCGCGCCCGCGACCAGCTCGTCGAACTGCGCGCCGCCGACCTGCGGTTCACCGACGAGGAAGCCGAACGGTTCCTCAACGACGTCATGGGTCTCGGGCTCGAACCGGTCCATGTGACGGCTCTGGAAGCCCGCACCGAGGGCTGGGCAGCTGGGCTGCAGCTGGCAGCCCTCTCAGCCAGGGGTCGCCGTGAGGCCGGCGACGTCGACGGCTTCGTGCATGCCTTCAACGGCACCCACCGGTTCGTCCTGGACTACCTGGTGGAGGAGGTGCTGCGCAGCCAACCCGAGAACGTCCGCGAGTTCCTCCTCGACACCTCCGTGCTTCGAGAGCTCGGCGGGCCCCTATGTGACGCGGTCACCGGCCTTCCCGGTAGCCAGGCAATGTTGGAGCTTCTCGAACGGTCGAACCTGTTCCTGGTCCCGCTGGACGACCAGCGACAGTGGTTCCGCTACCACCACCTGTTCGCAGACGCCCTGCTGGCCCAGCGCTCCGCATCCGACCCGGCCCGAGTCTTGGAGCTGCATCGGGCCGCCGCTCACTGGTACGCCCGACAGGGCAGGCTCGCGGACGCCGTCGCGCACGCCCTCGCCGCCGAGGACGACGAGTTGGCGGCCGAGCTCGTCGAGCTCGCCATTCCGGGCATCCGCAAACACCGCCAAGACCGCGACCTGCGCAACTGGCTCCACGCGCTCCCGGACGTCGTGGTCCGCCGCCAACCGTTGCTTGCCACATTCCGAGGTTGGGTTCGCCTCTCCGAGGGCGACCTCGACGCGGCCGATGCGTGGATGGATGCGGCGCAACGCGTCCTGGACGAAGCCGCTCGCCCGAACGAGCCGGCGGCCGCCGCCCCCGGGACCGTGGGAGCGTGGCGGAACGACGCGCGGCCGTCGGCAGCGCTGGAGGCCGCGCGACGCGACCGCGAGCAGGAGCTGCGGGTGCTTCCCGCCACCATCGAGGTCTACCGCGCCTCCATCGCTCAAGGGCGTGGCGACCTGGACGGCACCATCCAGCACGCCAGGCTCGCCGGCGAGCTCGCCGGCCCCGAGGACCATCTGGCCCGCAGCGGCGCCGCCGGCTTCCTGGGCCTGGCCGCCTGGGCCTCCGGTGACCTGAACACCGCAGTCGACACGTTCAACGAATGCGTGCACAGCCTTCACGAGGCAGGCGACATCGCCGACGAGCTCGGGGCCACCGTCGTCATGGCCAGCATGTGGCTGGCCCGGGGCAGGCCTGACGAAGCACGGCGCCGCTACGAACGCGCACTCCGGACCGCGGAGAGCCGCGAGGAACCCGTCCTGTCGACCACCGGTGACCTCCACGTCGGGCTGGCCGACGTCCTGCGCGAGCACGGGGAGCTCGACGCCGCCGCCAAGCACCTCCAGACCGCCCAGGAGCTCGGAGACCGTGCCTCCCTGGTGGAGAACCGGTTCCGCTGGTACAGCGTCATGGCCCGCCTACAACAGGCACATGGCGACCTGGACGCAGCCGTCAGGATGCTCGAACAGGCGGAGACGATGTACCTGCACGGCTTCTTCCCCGACACGCGTCCCTTCCGGGCCGACATCGTCCGGCTGCGCATCGCCCAGGGCCGGCTCTCAGACGCATGGGCCTGGGCCACCGAGCAGGCGGTGAGCACCGACCAGGAACCGACCTACCTGGCCGAGTTCGACCTCCTCACCCTCGCCAGACTCCTGCTCGCCCAGTTCCGGACCGACGGCAAGCCAGAGGCCCTCGAGAGAGTCATCAGGCTGCTCGATCGAGTCGTCGCCGCGGCGCAGGCGGCCGACCGTGGTGGCAGCATCATCGAAGCCCGCCTGGTCCGTGCCCTCGCCCACCAGGCCCGTGGAGACAGTGGAGCCGCGCTTGAGGACCTGGGACACGCCCTCGTCGAGGGAGTCCCCGCAGGCTACGTCCGGCTGTTCCTCGACGAAGGTCCACCACTGGAGGAGCTCCTCCGAACCGCTGCCGCGCGCTCCGACCTTCCTGGGGCAGAACCCGCGGCCGACCTGTTGCGTGCTGCGGACACGGGCCCGTCGGAGCCGGCCCAACACTCTCAGACGGCACAGCCGCGGACGACCGATGACACGGTAGGTGGTGAAGGCATCAGCGACAGGGAGCTCGAGGTGCTCCGGTTGCTGGCCACCGAGCTCACCGGCCCCGAAATCGCCCAACACCTGTACGTGTCGCTCAACACGTTGCGCAGCCACACCAAGCACATCTTCACCAAGCTGGACGTGAACACCCGTCGCGCTGCCGTCCGACGCGCAACCGATCTCGGCCTGCTGTAACCACCGTGGGTCAGGCGCTCTCGGGCGCCCCAACCGCGTGACCGGGCGAGTCACCACCCCGATCACATCACATGGTGATGTGGTGTCACCGCGTCGATCCCTAGGTTCCTGTTCATCGCCGGCAAACCGGCCGACAAGAACCCAGGAGCAAGCCATGACCGTCACCACCACCGGCCTCACCAAGGCCGCCGGCATCGCCGCAGCGGTCGCCGGCACGATCTTCATAGCCGTCCAGATCGGCCACCCCGCCTTTGACACCTTTGTGACAGACACGCATGAGTGGGTGATCCGCTGCTCCGCCAAGGCCGTCATGACCGTCCTCGCGCTCGCGGGCCTCACCGGCATGTACCTGCACCAGGTGCGCCAGATGCGGGTGCTCGGCCTCTTCGGCTTCCTCGTGTTCACCCTCGGCTACCTCATGATGTTCGCCACCGAAGTCATGGCTGTTGCGTTCCTGCCCACGCTGACCGACAAGACCCCAGCCTTCGTCAACGACATCGTCGTCGCCTCCGGCGGCGGAACCCCGACCGGCGACATCGGCGGCCTGCAGGCCTTCTTCAACCTGACCGGCGCCTGCTACCTGCTTGGTGGCCTGGTCTTCGGCATCGCCCTGTTCCGCGCCAACGTCCTCGCCCGCTGGGCGGCCGTCCTGCTGGCCGTGGCCACCGTGAGCACCGCCGCGCTCGCCGTCCTGCCCGCCTCGTTCGACCGGCCCATGGCCGTTCCCGAAGGCGTCGCCCTCATCGGCCTCGGTATCTCGTTGTGGCGCGACCTGCGTACCACCGTGGCCATCCCGGAGGACACCGGACAGGCCACCTCGGCCGAGCCCGCCGCCGTCCGATGAGCACCCAGACGAGCGTGACAACGCCGGGCCTCCGGGGCCGGCCACGCAGCTGGCCGGTCCCGGCCGCGCTGGTCGCTCTCAGCGCCATCCCGCTCACCGCCGGCGCCCTCCGGCTGGTCCAGCTGGCCGGAGGCCCGGCGGCCATGCCGGCCGACCACCGGTTCAGCGGCTTCCCCGTCGCGCTCGTGGCTCACATCGTCGGAGCCGCGCTCTTCGCACTCATCGGCGCCTTCCAGTTCGTGCCCCGGCTGCGCCGCGGTAGCTGGCACCGGCGCGCCGGTCGGGTCCTCGCGGTCGCCGGTCTCGTGGTTGTCGGATCGGCCCTGTGGCTCACCCTCTTCTACGAGGCACAGCCTGGTACCGGCGACCTGCTCTACGTCTTCCGGCTCGTCTTCGCCTCAGCCCTGGCCGGCTGCCTCGTTCTCGGCTTCACCGCCATCAAGCGGCGCGACATCGCTGCCCACCGCGCGTGGATGATCACGGCCTACGCCATCGGTCTTGGCGCCGGCACCCAGATCTTCACCCAGGGGTTCGGCGGAGCCATCTTCGGCACCGGCGTGCTCGCGGGCGACCTGGCCAAGGGGGCCGGCTGGGCCATCAACCTCGCCGTCGCCGCATGGGTCATCCGTCGCCCAGTCGTACGGCGCAGGCGCCGAGCTCTCCGCGCAGCGGCGAGCCGTCAGACGAACCTCGCCACCTAGCCCATCCCGCCCAGAGGAGCATCGCCATGACCACGACCCCCCGCATCGAGGCGGGCAACGGGCCCCGCAGGGAGGCCAGCGCCTACCAGGTCCAGATCGCCGGACACCTGGATGATCACTGGTCCAGCTGGCTCGGCGGACATGAGCTGACCCACAACGGCGACTCGACCACCACCCTCACCCTGGGGGCCGCCGACCAGGCTCAGTTGCACGGGGTGCTCGCCCGCATTCGCGACCTCGGAGCCCCCCTTCTGGCGCTCAACCAGGTGAGCGATTCCAGCGGGCGGCACAACCATGACTCGAAACCCACCCTCACCTGGGACGCGACGGCATCCATGCTTGAGCGGACTCTGGACACCGAACGGCTTACCCTTCGTCCCGCAACCGTGGAGGACGCGGACGCCACCTGGGAGTACCGTCGGCTCGACTCGGTCAACGAGTGGCTGACCGGGGCTGAGGCAGCGATCGAGGGCTACCGAGCCGGGTTCGGTAAACCGGCTCGGCTGGCCACCACCGTCATCGTCGAGCTCAGGCATCAGCCTGGTGGCAAGACCCGCAGCCGCGTCATCGGTGACTTCATGCTCCGGCGGGAGGACGCCTGGGCCCAGGCGGAGGTCCACGAGCAGGCGCGGGGTGCTCAAGCAGAGCTCGGGTGGGTGCTTGATCCGGCCCACTCCGGGGTCGGCTACGCGAGCGAAGCTGCCCGTGAGCTCCTGCGGTACTGCTTCGAGGACCTCGGCGTGCACCGGGTGGTCGCGAACGGCTTCCTGGGCAACGAGGCTTCGTGGCGCCTCATGGAGCGGTTGGGCATGCGACGTGAGAGCCACGCCGTTCGAGAGTCCCTGCACCGCACGGGATGCTGGCTGGACACTGTCGCCTACGCGATGCTGGCCGAGGAGTGGCTGACCACCCTTACCTGCGCTCACGAAGGGTCGCGATGAACGGCCCCGTGACAGCCGTCCGGAGGGTGCTGGCAACTGACCGACTTCCATCACCCCGCCCTTGCGTGTGTGGGCTTGCCGTGCGCACGCCGGAGCCGGACCACGAACCGGTTGGCCATGTCATGAGGCCAACTTCGGGGCGCGATCCGACCCGTCAGACGACGAGGTTCAGCAGCAGGATGCAGATGATGCCGACCACGGAGATGGCGGTCTCCATCACCGACCAGGACCTGATGGTCTGTCCGACGGTGAGGCCGAAGTACTCCTTGACCAGCCAGAAACCCGCGTCGTTGACGTGGCTGAAGAACAGTGACCCGCAACCGATCGCGAGCACCAGCAGGGAGAGCTCGTTGGTCCCCATGCCGGTCGCGATGCCGCTGACGATGCCGGCGGCGGTGATGGTGGCAACCGTGGCCGACCCGGTCGCGAGCCGGACGCCGACGGCGACCAGCCAGCCGAGGACCAGCGTGGAGATTCCGGATCCGTCGGCCCAGTCGGCGATCACGCCGCCCGCCCCGGCGTCCACCAGCATCTGCTTGAAGCCTCCGCCGGCCGCGACGATGAGCAGGATTCCCGCGATGCCGGGTAGTCCTGACCCCATGGCCTTCTCCACGCCCTCGCGGCTCATTCCGGTGCTGTAGCCGAGGAGGAACATGGAAAGCAGGACCGCCAGCAGCAGCGCGACAGCGGGTGTGCCGATGAACTCCAGGAAGGTGCGAGGCTGGGTGCCCTCCTCCATGGTCAGCTCGGCAACCGCCCGGACGAGCATCAAGATCACTGGCAAGGTGATCGACACCACCGCGAAGGCGAACGACGGCCGACGACGTACGGCGTCCCGTGCCGGCGTGAGGTGAGGATCCTCGCCGGTGGCCGCCAGCGCCGTGGCTCCCCGCGCGGCGCCGCCCTCGGTCCGGGCTCCTCCTGGGGGGTCCGGCGCCGCGGCGTCGGCCGGTGACCCGAGGTTCCCACCGGTGACGCGTGCCACCGCTTCGTCGGTGGCGTGCACGGGCACCCACTGCTCGACGAACCGGGCCAGCAGGGGACCGCACAGCACCAGCGTCGGCACGGCGACGATCAGCCCGAAGAGCAGCGTCAGGCCGAGGTCGGCGCCGAGGGCGTCGATGGCCACGAGTGGACCGGGGTGGGGTGGGACCAGGCCGTGGAGGATGGACAGGCCGGCGAGCGCGGGGATGCCGACCCGCATCAAGGGAACATCCGTACGACGGGCGACCAGGATGACCACCGGGACCAGGAGCACGACGCCCACCTCGAAGAAGAGGGGGAGTCCGAGGATGGCCGCGATGAGGGCCATCGCCCACGGCAGTCCGCGGGCACCGACCTTGCCGATGATGGTTTCCACAATCGTGTCCGCACCTCCGGAGTCGGCGAGCAGCGCGCCGATCATCGCGCCCAGGCCGATCAGCAGGCCAACCGCTCCCACGGTCCCGCCGAAGCCGGTGGTGAAGCTGGTGACGATGTCGAGCGGGGCCACGCCCGCCACGATCCCCATCACCGCCGTGCCCAGCATCAGCGCGAGGAAGGGGTGCATCTTCACCCAGACGATGAGCACCACCACAGCGGCGATGCCGAGCAGCACGGCGAGCACGATCTGGGTGTTGCCAGCGTCAGTCAGGTTCGGTGTGTCCTCGGCGAGAGGCAGCAGGTGCGGCACCGGGGCGATCAGAGTGGTCATGGAGTTGTCCCTTCGTGAGTTCCCGCTCCGCGAGCTCCCCGCGGGGGAGTTCGCATACCCGGAGGTGATATGCCGAGCGCGGCTACGGCCCGAGCGATCACCTCGGCCGCCTCCCCGTCGACGGACACCTCGACGCCTGGCTCATCAGGCTCAAGTGGCTCGAGCGTGGCCAGCTGGCTGGGCAGCAGGGAGGCGGGCATGTAGTGGTCGGTGCGCCGCACCATCCGCTCACCGATCAGGTCCTCGCCGGCGACGAGGTGGCAGAACACGACCTCGGGCCGACCCTCGCGCAGAAGGTCGCGGTAGACCCGCCGCAACGCCGAACAGGTCACCACGCCGGAGCGACTGGCCGCAATCTCCTCTGACATCCAGTCGCCGATGCTGCGCAACCACGGCCACCGGTCGTCGTCGGTCAATGGGTGGCCGGATGCCATCTTGGCGACATTCGCTTCCGGGTGGAACGCGTCGCCTTCCGCGAACGTCCAGCCCAGCAAGGTTGAGAGCCCCTTGGCCACCGTGCTCTTGCCGACGCCGGAGACACCCATCACAACGACCATCTGCACCCGAGTCCCACCAGCCACCCTCGACACACTACTCGCCAGTCGGCATCGGCGCCGCGCTCGCTGGGAGGCCCGCACGCTAAGCGGAGTGTGGCTCGTCATCGCCGACGCCCGCTCCGGCCTGAACGCCGCGATCAGTCGGTGAACATCGGTGCCTTGGACATGAGCTCAGGCTATGCCGCCAGTCGACGGTCTACCGTCGACGCGGGCGTGCCGGGGCGGCGCTGGCAGCGAGGAGTGCGGCCACGCCTGCGACGCCGGCGAGGACCAGGAAGGCAGAGGAGTAGCTGCCCAGCAACTGTGCCAGTGCGGCGCCCACGAACGGGGCTGATGCGGATGCGACGAGGCTGGGTGCGCTCAGCAGCCCGTTGAGGGTGCCGTAGGCCGTGGGGCCCCACCGGTCGGTGATGGCGGTGGCCTGGATGAGGGTGTAGAGCCCGCGAGCCAGGCCGACCAGCATCCCCAGTCCGATCAGCAGCAGCGTGTACGCCGGAGCGAGCGCAAGTGCAGCGGTGGCGACCGCGACCGCGACGATGACCGCCACGGTGCGGGCCGACACGGACGTCCTCGCCGCGAACCACGCGTACCCGAGCCGGCCAGTCACCTGTCCCACGCCGCCGAGCCCGAGCGCCACCGCCGCCAGGTTCCGGCTCATGCCCTGCTCCTCGAGCATCGGGACCAGGTTGATGACGACCGCGAAGATCGACAGCGACGTCAGCGCCATCGCCGCGGCGAGCAGGACGAACGGTCTGCTTCGGGCCACCGCGCGCACCTCGGCTGCCACGGTGGCCGAACCATCGACGCGGGCTTCTTGTCCGGCGGACGAACGCCACGGCTTGCGCAGGCCCCACCAGTGCAGGGGGACCGTGATGAGGACCAGGACGACGAGCAGGGTGAGGTAGGCGCCCCGCCAGCCGAGCCAGTCGTCGAGCCTGGACGACAACGGCGCGAAGACGGTGCTGGCCAGTCCGGCGACCAGGGTCAGCGTGGTCAGTGCTCCCACCCGCCGCTCACCGGCCCAGTGGGTGAGAGCGGCGAACGCCGGCGGGTACAGAACACCGGCCATCGCGACCCCGGCCAACACCCAGCCGGCGTAGAAGAGGCCCAAGTTCGGGGCCCTCGCGATGGCGAGCACGGCCGGTATGGCCAGCAGGGACCCGGCGGTCATCACGCGGCGCGGGCCGTAGGCATCGATATGCCGGCCGACCCAGATGCCGATGCCGGCGGCGACGAACTGACTGAGCGAGAAGGCTCCGGTCACCGCGACGCTGCTCCAGCCCGTGTCCGCGGTGATCGACGAGGACAGGGCAGCGAACGCGTAGTACAGGACGCCCCAACTGGTGATCTGGGTGACCGAGAGGACTGCGACGACGCGCCGTAGCCCGGCGCCGACCAGGGCGTCGGGCTCCGAGGCGGTCGAGGTCGGGGAGGTCACGCGCCCACGGGACGACCCAGCGTCATCAGTTGCGGCTCGGCGGCGGGGGTCGCGCAGCAGCCGCCTCCGACAGCGACAGCGTCCGGGTCGTCGAAGGCCCCGGCACCGTTGCAGACGCCCGTCTCGGGCAGCACGAGGTCGACTCGGCCCGCCGCCTCGAGGTCACCGTCGAGGGCCGCGACCACGGACCGCACCTGCTCGAAGCCGGTCATGGCCAGGAACGACGGCGCGCGACCGTAGGACTTCATCCCGACGAGGTAGAGGTCCCGCTCGGGCTGGGTGAGCTCGCGGAAGCCGTGTGGCTCAACGTCACCGCAGGAGTGATGGTCCGGGTGGATCTGGGCGGCGAGGATCCGCGCTGCGGAGAGCGCCGGGTCCAGGTCGAGCCGTACTTCGGACAGGAAGGTTAGGTCGGGGCGGAACCCGGTGACCACGATGACCTCGTCGACATCGTCGACCCGCCGGCCGTTGACCGAGGTCAGTGTGAGGCGTCCGTCGGGTTGGGCTACCACCGACTCGGTGCGGAACGAGGTCACGTTCGTGACCTGCCCACTAGCCGCGGCGGCCCTTGCCTGCTGTCCCAGTGCGCCGCGTTGCTCGAGCTGGTCGTTGTCACCGCCTCCGAACGCGTCGCCGACGGAGGGCCGGCGCAGCAGCCACGTCACCCGCGTGGCCGGATTCTCCTCGGCCAGCTTGGCCAGACCGATCAGCACGCCTTGGGCCGAGGCGCCCTTGCCGGCGACTGCGACGTGCTTGCCGGCGTACCTGGCGCGCATGACTGGGTCGCGGAAGTCCGGGATGCCGTAGACGATCTGTCCGGCGTGGGTTCGTTCGCCGGTTGCGGGGTAGCCGTCGGCGCCCAGTGGGTTCGGTGTGGTCCAGGTGCCGGAGGCGTCGATGACCGCGCGGGCGACCAGTCGCTCCTCGCCGGCGGCCGTCGCGACGTGCACGGTGAACGGGTCGCTCTCGCGGCCGGAGTCGACGATCGCGTCGCGGCCCTGGCGGGCGACTCCGGTGACCCGTGCTCCATATCGGACCCTGCCTGCGCCGCCGCCGAGGAGGTCGGCCAGTGGCTGCAGGTACGCCTCGCACCACTCGCCGCCGGTGGGGTAGGCGGCCTCGTCCGGGGCGGTCCAGTCGCCTGCCTGCTCGAGCAGCCGCCGCGCGGCAGGGTCGACGAGCTCGGACCATGACGAGAACAGGCGGACGTGCGCCCATTCGCTGACCGTGGCACCAGCCACCTGGCCGGCCTCGAGGACCACGAAGTCGATGCCACGGTCGGCCAGGTTGGCCGCGGCGGCGAGTCCGATCGGGCCGGCGCCGATAACGGCGACCGGGTGCTGCCCGATGTTCTGGGCGGTGCTCTGCTGGGGCTGGTTCATGGCTCTCCTACACGATCTGGTTCATCGACGTCTGTCGATGGTGACTCTATCGACGCAAACTGGGGAAAGCAACAACCTATTCCGATGTAGTCTTGCGGGCATGGCCGCAGACGTCCAGAGCCCAGTCACCGCGAACCGCACTGCCCTGCCGCTCCTGGACCAGGACGACCCGTTCGAGCTGTACGCGAGGTGGTTCGCGACGCTGGCCGACCCGACCCGGGTCCGGCTCCTGCACACGGTGGCGACCTCGGCGGCCGGCGCGATGCGGATCGGTGACCTGGCTACCGCTCTCGGCGTCAAGCAGTCCACTTGCTCCCACCACGTCGACCGGCTCCGCAAGGACGGGTTCGTGGTCGTCGACAAGGTCGGGACCTCGAGCATGGTCTCGGTCAACGCCGCGTGCTGCACCGGTCTCCCGCACGCCGCCGACGTCGTCATGGGCACCCTGCCCGCCCAAGAGCTGGACCGGCCGTGCTGCCCGACCGACCTGCCTGCCGACGTGACCACCCGGGCGATGACCGACGCGGATCTCCCGGTCGTTCGCGACATCTACGCCGAAGGCATCGCGACCCGCAACGCCACCTTCGAGACCCAGGTCCCCAGCATCGAGACCCTTGCGAGCAAATGGCTACCAGGTCACAAGTGGGTCGCCGAGCACGATGGCCGGGTCGTCGGCTGGACCGGCATCAGCCCCGCCTCGAGCCGTGCGTGCTACTCCGGTGTCGGCGAGACGTCGGTGTACGTGGCAGCCACCGACCGGGGTCGTGGAGTAGGCAAGGCGCTGATGCACCGCCAGGTCACCGAGGCTGACGCAGCGACCGAAGCCGGAGGGCTGTGGACCCTGCAGACCGCAATCTTCCCCGAGAACCGAGCCAGTATCGCGCTGCACCACCAGGCCGGCTACCAGACTCTCGCCGTGCACAGCCGGATCGCGAAGCTGGACGGGGTCTGGCGCGACACGGTGCTCCTCGAACGGCGTCGCCTCACCGACTGACGGCGGTTGGCGGAGCAAGTTCCGCACTCTCTCGGGTGGTTCATGGTGGCCGGACCTCGTTTCCAGCCGCCTCGACCCACACCCCCTCAGGAGCTGCGGGACGCCCGGGCGGTGGTGTATGCGGGCTGTCGGAGCCGTCGCACCCACTCATACACCTCGAGACCGGGCAGAACGTTTCGGGCTGGTTCGAACGACAGGAGCATGTCCGCCTCGTCAACCGGGTCCTCATTTAGCGAAAGCTCGGCGAACGGGTGCCAGGCGCCCGAGCGTATGGCCCACGCCAGCGCAAGCGTGGTCGCGTCATGGAACACCGCGGACAACAGCACCGCTCCGGCCGGTGTCCGATACGGCAGCAACGTGGTCATGGGTCTCCCGTACGGCGAGCCGGCCGGGGTCAGCGTAAAGCGGGTCAGCCGTCCGAGCCCGGTCGAGGCGAACAAGAGATCGCCGTGGCGGCCGCCTTCGATCGTCACCCGGATCGCGAGGCCGAAGATGTCAGGGGCGGGAGCCGGTAGCCCGATCGCTCGTGACTGCCGGAGGTGCAGACACCCGCCGCCCTCACTGCCCATGGTGCAGCCCCGGATACCTGGTGCCGGCGCACACACCACGACCGTTGACTGGACCTGCAACCAGCCTCCGAAGTCTGCCTAGTCTGGAAGCGTGTGCTGCTCAGACGTCGAGCCCGTCTCCTCAGACGCGCCAGCGATGACTGGCCCAGTGATGATGAACCAGGGCTGGCGGGACCTGACCTTCCTGCACTGGGCTGTCCCCCCCGAGGAGGTAGCGCACCTCATGCCGCCTGGCGTCCGACCCGACACCCTCGACGGTGTCACGTACGTCGGGCTGATCCCGTTCCGGATGGTCCGCGCGGGGATCGCCCGTGGTCCCGGTGTGCCATGGTTCGGATCGTTCCTCGAGACCAACGTGCGGCTGTACTCGGTCGATGACACAGGACGCCGCGGCATCGTATTCCTGAGCCTTGATGCCGAGCGGGCGGCGGTTGTACTCGGTGCGCGCGCGGTGTTCGGGTTGCCCTACCGCTGGTCGCGGATGCGCTACCGGGCCAGTGGCGACGTGCACTCGTATGACACGCGCCTCCGCCGCCAAGGTAGACCGGTGGAAAGCCACGTCGTGGTCCGCGCAGGCACAAGGCGTCGGCGTACCGAGCTCGACGACTTCGTCAGCGCACGCTGGGGACTGCACGTGGCCTGGTGGGGCCGGACGTTGTACATCCCGAACCGCCACGAGGCTTGGCCGGTGCACGCCGCCGAAGTGCTGTCCCTCGACGACGGTCTGATGACGTCGGCGGGCCTGCCCGATGTCGCCGCCCGTCCGCCCGATCATGTGGCATTCAGCCCTGGCGTGCGTACCGAGTTCGGATTCCCAGGGGACGCGACTCGTCCGAGGCGCTTGTGACCGGAGACTGAGCTCAACGTCGGCGACCGGAGACTGAGCTCAACGTCGGCCACTGCGCCGATCATGCACCTTCGGTGTCGGGCGCGGTGGTGTCGGGGCGGGATGTGTCGGTGATCCCCAGGTCGTCGGGGGTGATCGGCATGGCCGCCCACGCTGCGGAGAGGGCCTTGGCGTCCAGGTGCTCTCGCCCGCTGGGGGCGAGTTCGTCGAGGCCGAGGGCGTGCCAGAACTCGGGGTGCTGTTCGGCGGGCAGCACCGCGCTCACCCGACCGCGGATGGGCGCGCGTGCGTGGTCGGCAGTGACCTGCAGGTAGCGGTGGCCGGAGTCCTTGGCGCGCCACGCGACGATCGCTGGGTCGGCCAGGATTGCGGCCCAGGCGAGTAGTTCGGAGGGATTGTCGACGGTCGCGCTGATGTCGCCGACGATGTCGAGCTCGCGGCTGATTCGCAAGAGGATGGCGAGCTCACGCGCGTCCTTCGACGGATACATTGCTTCTCCTTCGACTGTTGCCGGGCTTTTGGTTGCCGCTCGCGAGCTGTGCCTATGACAGGCCGCTGGGTGCGCGGGACCGTTCCGGGCAAGCGGGCCGCGGCGGTTGGGCACGAACGGGGGGGCCGGGGCCCCCACCGTGACAGCGCGACCTGCCGGCAGCGAGCTGGGCTGCGTCCCTGCGTTGCGGCACCCGGAGGGCGGGGTCAGGCGTTGATCTGCGTGCGCTCGGAGCCGCCGGTGATCTCGACCTTGCGCGGCTGGGCCTTCTCCGCGATCGGGATGGTCAGGGTCAGTACGCCGGCGTGGTAGTCGGCGCTGAGCCGGTCGGCGTCCAAGGTGTCGCCCAAGAACAGCTGACGGCTGAACACGCCATAGGGGCGTTCGTCGACCACGCGCTCGGCGCTCTCACCCAACGGGGGCTTGCGTTCGGCCTGCACGGTCAGCACGTTCTGTTCCACGGTCAGGTCGATGGACTCGGCCGAGACTCCGGGGAGATCGACGTGGACCACGAATGTCCCGTCCTCGCGGTAGGCGTCCATCGGCATCATGGCCGGCCGCGCCCGAGCGCCCGTGAGCGCCTCGGTGAGCCGGTCGAAGTCCCTGAACGGGTCGGTCCGGATCAGCATGGTGCCTCCTCCTCACGCTCTTCATCTGGCGGGACTCGCCAGATAATCTGTGTTGGCTACTTCAGATTTTCGCCCGCTTCGGCATAATGTCAAGAGGAACATCGACCCGAAATCCTGTCGGGGATCCGGTGATGACTGTTCGAAGGGAGGGCGCGCGGCATGAGCGTGGATCCGGGCTTGGAGGCTGCCTGGGCCGTTCTCGGGCTCACCGCTGACGCGGACCGCGACCAGGTGACTCGCGCCTACCGACGGCTGGCGCTCTCCACGCACCCGGACGTCTCACCCCGCCCGGATGCCGCGGCCCGGTTCGCGGCGGTGACCAACGCATATCGCCGCGTCGTTGAGGCGGCCGGGGGATCATTCACAGGGCAGGCAGGGACTGGTACGACGACGCCGCGGCAGTCGCCGTCGACCAGGGGAACGCCCCCAGCCGTGGCT
>Ga0105243_10001178_pt1 | contig 23625 bp, 17 predicted proteins | sample KBSM34metaG_FD_81525 | JGI IMG/M metagenome (GOLD analysis project Ga0105243, IMG submission 81525) | Miscanthus rhizosphere microbial communities from Kellogg Biological Station, Michigan, USA - KBS M3-4 metaG | ecosystem: Host-associated > Plants > Roots > Rhizosphere > Soil | place... | reverse complement strand
TCTTCTGTTGTAAGCTGGCTTACTATCAGTGATTTATTTTCCTGTATTTCCTGAATAGCTTCATTAGCGTCTACTTTTACCTCGTTTCCGCCAACACCATAATTAAACATTGCCATATTATTATTATTTTGAGATTTACTATTTTGGTTTGGATCTGTTTCTGAGTAATTTACAGACGTATCAAATAAATTACCAATCCAATGTTTAAATTTAAAAAAAAACTGTAACATACAAAATTTTGTCAAGATTTTTCTTGATTTATTTAAATTTAGCTATTATTACTTATCATACAATCACCATCTTACGATATCACTAAGCTATGAAAAATAAACAAAAGTAAACCATAGAAAGATAAAATAAAATTTTGGCCTACTTTGATCAAACATATGTTAAAATAAAAAATCCTCCAACGTAAGGAAAAAATATTCTTTATATTTAAATAAAGTAAACACAATAATGAAAGATGTAAAGATTGCTTTTCGAAAACCAATATATCCTGTTTCAGAAGCACTAGAGCAGTATTTGGAAAAACACAACAGAACTACCAAGATCCAGTTTCTATATGAAGACCTGCTAAGATTCAGCGACAGTGTGAATATTCTGGATAAGGAAGGCAAAGATACTTTGTGGCTCGGGGTATTGTATTCTGAATATGAGTTTAAAGAAATAGAGGCTAATTTAAATAAGATTTATACCCTTCTTCATTCCGACGGAGATGAAGCTACTTTACCCTATCTGAAAGTAGATACGATCGACTTCTGTACTTTCGGAAATTCTAAACCTTTCCGAATTCGGGTGAGAAATATTCTGAATGACAATTATACCAATTTTTATATTAAGCAGGCTGATGCCTCACGCATATACGGACTGGAAATTGAAGACCTTCTTTCTCCCAACCGGGTTAACTTTCTAATTTACAAAAACACCTTAATAGAAGAACATATCTTAGGAATTCCCGGGGATGTTTTTATTCAGAAATACCTACCCAATTGTACAGAATCGGAAAAAGCGCAAATTTCCAAGGAATTTGTAAAATTCAATGAACGCTGCCTTATTGGGCTACTTGGAGACATGCGCTCTTATAATTATGTTATCATTCCTATACACGATTTTGATCAGGTTATTTACAGAATTCGTCCCATCGATTTTGATCAGCAAAGCTACGAGGGGAATTTGAAAGTGTATCTCCCTCAGTATTTCAAAGAAAACAACCTGATGGTTAGTATGGTATTAGAAAAATTGAAACCTAATTCCATAGAGCAATATCGTAAAGAGGTACGTTCACAAATTGTAAAAAGAGTGACCAGTAGCAAAAGCAGATTCGATGAACTCCTTTCTATTATGAAAAAAGAAAACATTGCCCCTGAGGCCAATGTTACCGAGCTAAAAACAGCTTTGCAAAAACTTACTTACGATGTAAATTTCAAGTACTGTCAAACGATGGGAGATATTATAGAAACCGGAATAAAGTTCGTTATCCGAAATTATAAGAAAGCGTATTAAAAAGAGAATCCATCTCACATTGAATTGAGACGGATTCTTTCTTTTCTAACAATTTTTGGTATTACTACCAGATTTTTATTCTGTCCTGAGGAGCTTTATACATTTTATCACCAGGTTTAATATCAAATGCTTTGATAAATGCATCCTGATTAACTAATGGTCCAAATGCTCTGTACACTCCCGGAGAGTGAGGATCTGTTTTTACCTGATTGATCATATACTGATCTGTAGCTTTTGTTCTCCAAACTGTTGCCCAGCTTAAGAAAAATCTCTGATCCTGAGTAAATCCACTGATCTTACCTGGATTTCCTTTATCTTTTAAATACATTTGAAGGGCATCATAAGCCACAGATACACCACCTAAGTCACCGATATTTTCTCCGCTTGTAAATTTACCGTTTACAAAACTTCCTTTTACAGGTTCATAAGCATTGTATTGAGCTGCAAGCTGTCCTACTTTTGCATCAAAGTTCTTGCGGTCAGCATCTGTCCACCAGTTATTAAGGTTTCCGTCACCATCGAAACGGGAACCACTGTCATCAAATCCGTGAGAGATTTCATGCCCGATAACCGCTCCAATACCACCAAAATTCACCGCTGCATCTGCTTTAGGATTATAGAAAGGAGGCTGAAGGATTGCTGCCGGGAATACTATTTCGTTATTTGATCCACTGTAGTAAGCATTGACAGTCTGTGGAGACATTCCCCATTCTGTTTTATCAACAGGTTTTCCTACTTTATCTAAACTTCTCTGATACTGCCATGCCGCTACATTCTGAAGGTTAGAATATAATGTTGCTCCCTGATTGGTAGATTCCACTTTCAATTGGGTATAATCTTTCCATTTATCCGGATAAGCAATCTTTACTGTAAATTTAGACAGTTTCTCCTGAGCTTTTACTTTTGTTTCCGGAGACATCCAGTCTATATTGGCAATGTGCGTTTTAAATGATTTTAAAAGGTAGTCAATATAAGTTTCCATCTGCTGTTTTGCTTCCGGAGTAAAATATTTCTCAACATATAATTTACCGAAAGCTTCACCAAGAACCCCATTAACCATGGTAAGACCTCTCTTGTTCATTGGACGCTGCTCTTTCTGTCCCTGCAGATATTTTGCATAGAAATCAAATCTGATTTGCTCTAAACTTTCATCTAAATTACTTGCATTACCGTTAATCAGGTGATACTTCAGATAGTCTTTTAACAACGGAAGGTTTTTTTGCGTCACAAACTGATCCATATTCTGGTAATATTTCAGTTCTCCGATGATTACTCTGTCTGTACTCACCCCTGCATCTTTCAAATATTTTGCAAGGTCTATATTTTTAACAAGCCCTGAAAGCTCAGATACATTTTTAGGATTGTATCTCAGGTTAGCATCTCTGTTCTGCTCAAGAGTCAATAAATAATTGGCAAGCTGTTTCTCGAAATCAACCACATTCTGCCCTGCCTGAGCTGAATTCTTATATCCTAAAACCCCGAATAGTTTTCCGACATAAGCCTGATATTCTGCTAAAGTTTTAGTATTTGCGTCGTTTACTTTCTGATAATAATCTCTTCCCAGACCAAGATCCGGACCTCCCAGATATACAGCATTCATTTTAGAATTCTTCATATCTGCGCTTACTCGCCAGCCGTAGAATGAATTATCTCCTAATCTTGTTGCTTCCAAAAGGTACTTCTGAAGATCATTAAGGTTTTTAATGGCATCAATTTTTGTCAAATCACTTTTTATAGGTGATAAACCATCTGCATTTCTTTTGCTGGTATCCATAAAAGAAGCGTACAGATTCTGAATTTTCTGACCTTCAGTTCCTTCAGCATATTTTTCAGACAAAATTTTGTTTAAGATGTCCAGAGAAGCATCATCCACATTTTCCCTCAATGCATTGAAAGACCCCCAATTTGCTTTATCAGACGGAATCTGAGTGTTCTTCACCCAATTTCCGTTTACATAGCTAAAAAAGTCATCCTGTGGACGCACATTTGTATCCATATATGATACATTAATTCCCTCATCTTTTACTTCTCCTTTTACTGTCTCGGCAACGACTGCCGTAGCTTCAGTTTTTGTATCTGTCCCTGCAGTCTTTGCTGTACCACAAGAATTAAGAAATACAAGACCTGAAAGGGCAAGTATTCCAATATTTAGCTTTTTCATTAAAGATATTTTTGATTTTACACAAACTTATCAAATATACAAACTTTAATGATAATAGTTGAGGGATAATTGGAAAATGATAGAGTATGTTTAGTTCAGGAAATTGGGAATATGGGGGGTTGAATTTCGGGGGTAATGTTGATTTTAAATTCAGATGGGTGTATGTTAGGCTTTGGCTAAAGCCTGATGATGGGTATTTATGAAGAAAGCGGACTAAAGTCCGCTTCTATTGATGGATGATATTTGCTTTATAAGTAAACCGATGATAAACCACCCCGTCAAAAATTCTTTGAATTTTCGACACCCCTCCAGAGGAGGGGAATGATGGAGGTCTTTTATTTACAAATTATGAGTAAGATATCAGTACTTCTAACTTCTTATTCAATCCCTACTACCTACCAACTATAAAAAAAACCGTTCATTGCTGAACGGTTTGTATGATTACCAGATTTTAATTCCGGATTTTAAAAAGTAAAAAATTAAATTAGACGTACCTCTCCTGTAATTTTTATAATATCTGAACCTTCAGACACCGGTCTTTTAATATCAATAGTACCATCATTATTGTTAATATGAGATTCCAAAACTCCTGTGGCTGACACTCCGGAAGCATTGAATTCATAAAAGATATTTCCTACAAAAAAACCTTTATAATATCTGGTTCCTGACTGAACATTTACTTCAAGATTCACGTAAATAATCTGCGTCCATGTATTCTTTATCTTCGTTTTAAGATGTAAAAAACCAGGCAGTGAAGAGTCCAGCTCAAATCCAGACGGACCATCATACCCTCGTGTATACTGTCCCGAATAATTTCCTGGAATCAGACCTTTTCCATTTCGGATATTGGCTAAGTAAGAAGGGAACTTTGTTTTAGCATTGATATTAAAATTAGCTCCAAAATTGTCTATTAAAAGATCATTAATAGAATTTCCATGAATCGTATCAAAACTCATTTCCATTCCGTAACCATAATCATTTTCAATATTTTCAAATAGCTGCTGATAGTCTGTCATTCCAATAAACGTATTATTAGGTAACAGATGAACATTATTCAATGGCAATCCTTTATATTTTATAAGTCTGTGCTGGGGTTGTACAAATCTGATATAATTATTATCTATTGTAAAGTTATTAATATAATCATTAAATTCAAAAGCTCTGTCGAAGCCTTCAAGGTATGAATTGACAATTGAGCAGTTATATACAGAAGAGTTAAATTGAATTCCTGTTGTGACTCCTTCAATGGATACAGCATCAAAATGACAGGCCGTTAAAGGACCATCAAATTTATATCCCACTAAAGAATTGGCAGCTATCAATGAACGGAAAATATTCAGATTCATTTCACCTGAAAAAATAAAACGCTCACCTAGTCTTGTATCATGCTGATGGGTGGTTCTTAAATCATCAAAAACTGTATAATAATTATTAATTGACTTCAGTAGAGTTGAAAAATTGGCTGAAGAAATATTAAATAATCTGCACCCCTGATGCCAGTCTTTAATAACCAAAGCAGGATGGGCAATATCATAAAAATTGGTGTGAAGGGAAAAATTTCCGAATTTAATCCCTTGAGACATAATTTCATCCTTACCGGTTTCTATTGAACTGATTAATTGACCATTCTTATAATACCCAGACTTAAATACAGTAACGTTAGCTTTTATTAAAAATATAGATTCATTAAAATCATACGTTTTAGATGAAAAGGTAAAGTCAGGATGCTGCGGAATTAAAATAGTGTCAGAAATAACATATGTTCCTCTTCCCGCTGTAACCGATAAATTAAACCGATCTGCAATAATAAAAGTCTGCTGAATCGCAGCTGTACTATCAATGACACCCTGTGGGGATGCACCAAACCATCTGATATCTACACGGCTGTCTTCCAGTACTCTTCTGTAGTAAACATTTCCAACTTTTTTAAAAAGAATATCATCACAATAGCTATCAATAATTGGATTATTGTCATATGTTTTATCTGTCTCTATAAAAGTTACCCATTCTCCGATATACGGATCATTAATTTCAATTGTATTCATCTTATTATTCTTATTATTTGGTAGTGAAATAATACATCTTGCAAGATTTATTTCTGAAATCAAAGATATCCATGAATAGCGACAGAACTCGTCGTGTTATAATTCTAAAAACAAAAAATCACCTAAAATTTAGGTGATTTTTTTATGTTAATGATAGGTATTACCAGATTTTAATTCTGTCTTCAGGAGCTTTGTATAGCTTATCTCCTTTTTTCACGTCGAATGCTTTGTAGAATGAATCAACATTGATCAGTGGGCCGAAGCTTCTGAAGTACCCCGGAGAGTGCGGATCTGTCTTCACCTGATTGATCATGTATTTCTCACTTGATAATGTTCTCCAAACAGTTGCCCAGCTTAAGAAGAATCTCTGATCCTGAGAGAATCCACTGATTTTTCCTGGGTTTCCTTTATCTTTTAAGTACATTTGAAGAGCGTCATATGCAATATTTACACCTCCTAAGTCAGCGATATTTTCACCATTTGTGAAAGTACCGTTTACAAAAGTTCCTTTTACAGGCTCATATTTGTCATATTGAGAAGCAAGAGCTTTTGTAGCTTTCTCGAAGTTGGCTTTATCTTCCGGAGTCCACCAGTCTACTAAGTTACCGTCTGCATCAAACTGGGCACCTGAATCATCAAATCCGTGGCTCATTTCGTGACCGATAACAGCACCAATTCCACCGAAGTTTACAGCAGCATCAGCTTTAGGATTGAAGAATGGCGGCTGAAGGATTGCAGCAGGGAATACGATTTCGTTGTTTACCGGGTTATAGTAAGCATTTACCGTTTGTGGAGTCATTCCCCATTCTGATTTATCAACCGGCTTACCAATTTTAGCTAAATCTTTATTGTACTGCCATTCAGCAATATTCTGAAGGTTTTTGTATAATGTTCCGTCTTTAGATTCTGGAGTAATTTCTAATTTTGAATAATCTTTCCATTTGTCCGGATAAGCAACTTTCACTGTAAATTTGTTCAGTTTCGTCATTGCTTTTGCCTTTGTTGTAGCAGACATCCACGCTAAATTGTTGATGTGAACCGCAAAGCTTTTCTTTAAATAGTCGATCAATTCTACCATTTGAGCCTTAGCTTCTGCAGGGAAGTATTTTTCAACATATAATTTTCCGAACGCTTCTCCCAAAGAACCATTGATCAATTCAAATCCTCTTTTGTTTAAAGCTCTCTGCTCCTGCTGACCTCTAAGATATTTACCATAAAAAGCAAATCTCATATTTCCAAGGTTCTCACTTAAGTAAGAAGCACTTCCGTTGATCAGGTGGAATTTTAAATAATCTTTGATGACAGGAAGGTTCTTAGCATTCACCAGTTGATCAAAGTTTTTATAATACCCTAATTCTCCGATAATTACCTTATCAGAATTCACCCCTACTTTTTTAAGGTAAGCAGGAAGGTCAACTCCTTTTACCAAAGCAGAAAGCTCAGCCATTGTCTGAGGGTTATACTGAAGAGTATTATCACGGCTCTGCTCGTTTGTCAGATAAGTTTTAGCGATGCTTTTCTCGTAATCCACGATACCCTTTGCTGCTTCATCCGCATTTTTGTATCCTAATTCTTTAAGCATTGAAGCTACATATTTCTGATATTCAGCAATAGCTTCTGTATTTTTTTCGTTTACTTTCTGATAATAATCTCTTCCTAAACCAAGAGATGCTTCTCCTAAGTAAACAGCGTTCATTTTAGAGTCTTTCAGATCTGCATATACACCCCATCCATAGAAATTATTTTCGCCTTCTTTAGTTACAGAAGCAAGATAATTCTGAAGATCAGCAACATTTTTGATGGCATCAATTTTAGTCAGATTTCCCTGAATAGGTTTGATTCCGTCTGCATTTCTCTTCTGCATGTTCATATATGTAGCATACAGATCCTGGATTTTTTTGCCTTCGCTTCCATCAGCAAATTTATCCTTCAAAAGCGAGTTCAGGATCGTCATGGAGTTGTTATCCGTGTCTTCAGCTAATTTGTTGAAACTTCCCCAAGTTGGCTTATCAGAAGGAATTTTGGCAGTTTTCATCCATGTTCCACTCACGTAGTTATAAAAATCATCCTGCGGACGTACAGAAGTATCCATAAGGCTAATATCCAAGCCTGTATCTGTGCTGTTTACAACTGTTTTAGTTACTTTAGCCTGGGCATTCACTGTATTTTGTGAACATATTCCTGCTAATAAAAACAAAGAAAGCGTTAGTTTTTTCATTATGATAACAATTTATACAATATGTATGATTTATTTACTATTTGTTACTTTTTTATAAAAACAAATTTAAACAAATATTAAGAAGTTGCTATCTCTTTTACATTTCCTGTTCTTTTCAGGAATCCCCAGGTCTGTATTTCGCCTTTCAGAGCTTTTCTTAAACTTTTAAACAGTACGATATACATCAGCCATCGGTATCCAAATCTCTGCGGAATAACATACAGCAGATTGGTTAATCTTTCACGCTGCATAATAAAGGCGATCAAAGCTAAAGAAGCATCCACCAAAAGGAATATCAGGTAATAGCTAAATATTTTACTGCCATTTCCGGATAAAATTCCAAAAAACATGATGACGTCGGCCAGTGGTGAGAAAAACGGTATAATGTATTGGAATAAGAGGATATTAGGCATCGCCCAAAGTCCCAACCCTTTATATTGGGGATTAAGAAAGGTCTGTTTCTGTTTCCAGAACATCTGCATAATTCCGTAAGTCCAGCGGAAGCGCTGTTTCAGAAACTGTTTTACGGTTTCCGGAGCTTCAGTAACAGCTATCGCTCTGTTTTCATTCGCTACGGTGTAGCCCGCTTTCAAAATCTTCACCGTAATATCACAGTCTTCTGCCAGGGTATCGGAAGAATACCCTCCCGCTTCCATGATCACGGATCTTTTAAACGCCCCAATAGCACCGGGAATCACCGTAATTGCATTGATGTGGGCATAAGCAAGTCTGTCAAAATTCTGGCTTGTGGTATATTCTATGGCCTGCCATTTTGTAAGCCAGTTTACGGTATTTCCTACTTTAACATTTCCTGCCACAGCAGCGATATTTTCTTCAGAACTCGCGTTTAGAAATCTCGCAATCAAATATTTTACAGCATCCTTCTGCAGTTGAGTATCTGCATCAATACATACTACATATTCAGCATCTGTTTGCGAAATCCCAAAATTTAGGGCTGTCGCTTTTCCACCATTTGTTTTTGTGAAAATTTTCAGCTTCGGATTATCTGGAAATGCTTCTTTTGCCTTCTCATAGGTTGAATCCTTACTTCCGTCATCCACCATAATAATATTAAAATTCGGATAGGTCTGTTTCAGCAAATTCTGTAAAGAAGAGACAATATTGACTTCCTCATTATACGCCGGAACAATAATGGACACTTTAGGATGGGATTCCAGAACCGGAAATTCACTCAGATTTTTCTCTTTTCTTTTTTCTTTAAATGCCCAATAAGCCATCAGTAACAGTCTGATCAATCCTAACACAATAAAGATTGTAAATAGGGCAACCAGAAAATGACTTATTCCATAAATTACAGTAGCCAATACCAGATTAAGCTGCATGATGTAATAAGATCGTGTTTTAGGGATTTCCGGCATCAGCTCACTTCTGCTTTTATGCAGCAGGTTGGTAAGATTCGTAAAATGGTATCCTTGTTTCTGAAGTGTTGGAATTAAAACTTTCAATGCTTTTACAGTTTCTTCTCTGGTGTCTCCTCCGGCATCATGAAGCAGGATAATATTTCCTCTTTCCTGTTTTACTCCTGCTAATACACGCTTTACAATTTCATCAGCTTTTATGCCCGGCTGCCAGTCTTCAGGGTCTATATTCTCTCCGATATCCAGATAATTCTGCTGTCTTGCCAGCGCTACCGGAATAATTTCTTCTGAAGTAGTAGGCTCTGAATCGGCATTATAAGGTGCTCTGAACAGAATTGTACTGTGCCCTGTGACACATTCTATAAGCAGTCTTGTTAGTTTTAACTCTAATAAAGCTCTTTCCGGGCTTACTTTAGCAACATTCTCATGGGTAAAGGTGTGGTTTCCTATTTCATGTCCTTCCCGATAAATTCTTTTGACAAGCGGGAGGTTTTTTTCAGCATTTAATCCTACTAAAAAGAAAGCTGCCGGAACATGATATTTCGATAATATATCCAACACCTGAGGGGTATATGTTTCATCGGGACCGTCATCAAATGTCAGCACCAGTTCTTTTTGAGGGGCACTTCCATATTTCTTTACTTCATAAGAGCTCGGATACGTAATATAATTTTCATCTGTTATAATTTTCTCTTTGGGATCAATTTCCAATGCTATTTTTCCGTCATGAGGGGTATTCAGTACATCTAAAACTTCACCATCTCCTATATAATCTACCATTGTCTGGCCTTTTACATTCTCCAGCGTCTTTAGATTCAGTTTGGAAAGACCGGCAAATGTCAGATCCTTATCATAGAAGTTCCAGACTCTGCTGTCTTCACTTCCCAATCTCCAAAGTGCCGTTCCTGCCAATGGATATTCGGATGAAAAGCGCATGGTATTGAAAATAGAAGCAGCATCATTGAAAAATACGGTATGGGTAAGATTTTTAGAATCTGTATAAGAGTAATTCAGATTAAAGGTATTGTCATTATAATCAATGACCGCTTTACTGGCACTGGCTTTTGTAATCGCCTGCATATAGGTAACCGAAGTATTGTCATCTGAATTGGAACTCCAGTCATAGCCATAAGCTCCTAACCCCAGAATAATCTTGTTGGGAGCCGTCTTTTTTACAATTTTCCCGGTTTGTTCCTCTATCCATTTTTGAGATGAAATGGGTCCGGCATCGCCGCTTGCGGAATATTCATCATAGGCCATTAGTACAAAGTAATCTACATATGGATCTAATCTCTGGATATTATAATCATCATTATCCGTCATGATATCCATGGTCACCAGCAATTGATTCTTTTTAAATGTTTCCGAAAGCTCTTTCATAAAAGCGATCAGGTTCTCATCGGAATCAAGATTCATATCCTCAAAGTCAATATTAATTCCTTTGAAATGATATTTTATACATTGTTGAGTAATTTTTTGGATAAGATGTGTTCTTTTCTGTGGATCGTTAAGGACTTTTCCTAATCCTTCAGAACGGAATTCCCTGTCTGAATTATTACTCAGGATCGGCATTGCAGCAACACCCGTTCTTTTAAGAATTTTATATCCTTCAGGGTCGATATTGGTTTTCAGATCTCCTGTTTTGGGATCGAGAAAAAACCATTCCGGAAAAACAAGATTAATATGTCTGATATTTCTTTTTAAAGACATCAGCGATTGTGGATCCCAGGCCACATAAAATGCGGAACGGATTCCTCCCGGAAACTGCGCCCAGTTTCTGTTTTGATTCTTCAGTCTTTCGGCTCTTGCCTCTTCAATCTTAGAAAGACTGGTATGCATTGTCTTTTCAGAAATAAAGCTTCTGAATCCCTTATATTCTTTAGAAATTTTATTCTCCTGAAGATAGGGTTTGCTAGCAGTAATAACAGCTTTATAGTCTTCTTTAAAGGGAATTTTTGGATTTTTGTCCAGGGTCATCATCAGACCTAAAGCAAGCAGCAACAGTGCCGCAATAAAAATAAATATACGGCTACTCCACTGTACACTTTTCCAGCGTTTTTTGCTATTAGTTTGAAAAATCTGTTTTGAGTTTTCCACGTTTATGAAATTTATGGAATGACCTCAAAAAGCGTGAAAAAGTATACCAGAATTAATTAAAAAAAAATTAAAAAAGAAGGTGATCTATTAAGAATTTACTAAAAGACTTACTACATCCTGAATAATCTTTTGAGAAACGAAATCCATAAAATCCACTCTCTCCAGATGGGGCATATATAATTTAGAGGTTACTTCCTGATCATTGATCCTGATTGTATAGAAAACGGTTCCCACTTCTTTACCATCCTCACCTTTTCCCGGCCCTGCAACACCAGTTGTAGAAAGAGAAATATGGCTGTCAAATAATTTTTGAACACCTTCTGCCATTTCCTGTGCTACCTCTTCACTGACCACAGTATATTGGTCTATCGTTTCCTGAGAAACATTTAAAATCTTCACTTTTTTCTCTGTGGCATATGCTACGACCCCACCAAGAAAATATCTTGAACTTCCGGAAACAGAGGTAATCATTTTAGCAAGTCCGCCTCCTGTACAGCTCTCTGCAGTAGAAATCGTCAGCTTTCTATCAGTAAGCATTTCCGCCAGGATATTTTCAATTTTATCTTCAGAGGTTGCAATAACATGATCTTTGATGAACGGCAAAAGTTTTTGGATTTCTTCTTCGGTCTGTTGTTTTAAAAGCTCTTCGTTATCACCGGATGCTGTAAGCCTAAGTTTAACACGTGTTCCTACCGGAAGGTAAGAAAGGGCTATATTCTCAGGAAGAGCCAATTCCCAATTTTCAATGGTGTCAGCCAGGATACTTTCAGGGATTCCGACCACGGAAACAATGCGGCTATGGATATAATTAAGGTTAAATTTTTCCTGTAAATAAGGAACAATCTGGTCTTTGATCAGGGGTTTCACTTCATAAGGAACACCCGGAAGGCTGTAGCATAGTTTTCCGTTCTGTTCCATCATCATGCAGGGTGCTGTCCCGTAATGATTTTGGAATACGACAGATTTTGTGGGAACAAAGGCCTGTTCTTTATTCCTTTCCAGGATATCCTGTCTTCCTCTTCTTTCCATATATCCCTTCAGATGGTTAAAAGTAACCTCATCCAGGGCAATTTCATCATCAAAAAATTCAGCCAGTGCTTTTTTGGTTTTATCATCTCTGGTGGGTCCCAGCCCGCCGGTTGTAATGATTAGATCTCCCAGCTCAAAAGCAATGGCAAGTGTATTTTTAATGGTTTCAATTTCGTCCGAAATCGTGAATATCTGAGAAACTTTAATGCCTATATTTTTAAGTTCGGAGGCAATAAAATTAGAATTGGTATCTATTGTATTTCCGGAAAGGATTTCATCACCAATAGTAATCAGAACAGCTTTTTCCATAGATCAGTTTGTTGAAAAAAATTCTCCTGCAAATGACGGAAAAATCTATGGCTGCGGCAACATAAAATGATTTTTTCTATTTTTGATGTCGATTATTTAAAACTATAATTCAAATTATGTCTAAATACGATGACGCCTCATGGCATTATGGAGGTGATTTTCCTGAAGGGCTTCCTGAAAAAAATGGAGCTACCCATACGGGAATGTTCCTGAACTGGTGTATTAACAATGATCTTATTTCTGATGATTTAAAAGAAGATGGTAAGGAAGAAATTGAAAAACTAAAACAGCGGGAAATTACAGGTGCCGAGTTTATTATGGATTCCTGTGATGGCAAATTTTCTGAGTATGACCTGAATGATTTAGGAAATAGATTTGCAAAAGATTATTATGCAGATGATACCGATTTCGGAAACAGGTTCAGCTCATTTGCTGATGACTATGTTAATATTTTTGATGCGAAGGCTGAAGAGAGTGATTATGAATATGAAACGTTCTATCACATTGAAGATACTTATGAAAACTACGACCTGATGAGACAGGTTATTGATCATCGTTTTGAAGAATGGAAAGACTATTCTAAAAAATAAAGAGAAAAGAGGCCATCACTTGATAGCCTCTTTTTATTTTATTGATTATGTTTTACCCAGATAAGTTCTTCGGTATTATATCCGAGTTTCTTTGCTTTTTCTATAAATCGCTGGCGCATACTTTCAGGAATATTGGGAGTTCGGGATAAAATCCAGAGGTATTTTAAGCTGCTTCCTGCTACCAGGGCATACTGATATTCTTCATCAATATCAATCACATTATAACCTGCCCAAAACGGCTTGAAAAATGCCACTTTCAGCCTGGCTTCTGTTTTATCTTTTACAAATCTGGCTTCACCAATGGCTTCTTTCCATTCTTTTTTCACGTAATTATAGCCCTTATTATTGACCCTTACTGTTCCATCCGGGTTTTCTGAATATTCTGCGGTGACATTATCCATATTCTTCTCGAAACGGTAATCAAAACGGGCTATTTCATACCATCTTCCGAGATATTTTTTGACATCAAAATTCTTTACAACTTTAGCTCCTTTGGGAACTCCTACTGAATAGGAATTGAACATGATCAATCCGAGTGCTCCCAGCGAAACGGGAAGTATAATTTTGTGAAGAGTTTTCATAACAGAAATTTTGTGTGGTTCTTATAAAAACTTCAAAAATAATGCCTTTACGTTGTTAAAGAGTGGTAAATTCTATGAAAAAACTTTCAGAAAACCATCTTTAAAACTACCGGAAACTTCAATCTCTGTATCATCAGAAAGCATTACCGTTCCACTTTTATGATAAGATTTCACAAAAGCAGTATTGATAATATGGGAACGGTGTACTCTTACAAAAGGGTTTTCCAACAAGTCATCAAAGTGTTTTAAAAAACGGCAAACCATTTTTTTGGAACCATCGGTAAGATACACCTGAGTAAAATTGCCATCTGCCTGAAGCCGGACAATATCCTCAGTTTTCACCACATCAAACCCTTGGAAAGTTGGAAGTATGAGCTGCTGCTTCTCGGGTTTCAGTTTTAAATTTTCAAGCAGAATCTTATTCCTGTTGAGCTCATCTTTTTTCTCAAGGCTCTCAACAACTTTGTTTACCGCCAGAATGAGTTCCTGGATATCAATAGGTTTTAAAATGTAATAACTTGCTGACTTATTTAAAGCCTGTAATGAATATTGTGAGAATGCCGTAATAAAAATGGTTTCATAGGAAAATTCTTTAGTTGCTTCCAGAACATCAAAAGCATTTCCAAAAGGCATTTCTACGTCTAAAAATACCAATTCGGGCTGTTTCTCAGCAATCAGGGGAACAGCTTGTTTTATATTTTCTGCTTCGCCAAGAATTTCCACCTGCGGACAATATTTCGTGATATAATTTCTCAGTACTTCTCTGGCTATAAGTTCATCGTCTACGATTACGGCTTTTATTTTCATAGGATATGTTTTTGGGTAATACGTAATAGGTGGCAGGTGATAGTTTGAATATCACAACCGCTCAACTGTTTTTAAAACAGATTAATTTTTATAATCACCAGCACTCCACTATTGTTTTCTTTGTCTTTGACAGCACAGGTTATATTTTTTTTATACAGATCATTCAGCAACTGTATTCTCTCCAGTGTATTTTTCATTCCTCTGCCCTCTCTTGTCTTTTGATGCTGAGTTTTCTGTTTTTTACTTTCTTCAATTCCTATTCCATTATCTTCGATGGTTACCTTTAAATACTGCTCTTCTTTTTCAAAACTCAGTTTTAAAAATCCTTTTTCAGTTCTGTAGCGCAATCCGTGCCAGATCGCATTTTCAAGGAATGGCTGTACCAGCATTCCAGGTACCTGCTGACTATGTACATTGAGGTTTTCATCTACATCCACTTCATAATCAAATTTGTCTGCAAACCGTGTTTTTTCAAGCGCAAGATAGTTCTGAAGAAGATCTAGCTCCTGTTGAAAAGGGATAAAATCTTCTGTAGAGTTTTCCATTACCCCCCGCATCAGCTTAGAGAATTTTGTCAGATACTGATTGGCTTCCAGTTCATTATTGGTGGCTATAAAATGGTTTACGCTATTCAGACTGTTAAAAATAAAATGAGGATTCATCTCTCTTCTGAGCGACTGAAGGGCAATTTTTTTATTTTTTGTCTGAACTTTTTTCAAGGTTCTGAAAATAAAAATGATGAGGCCTGTCAACAGGATTAAAGCTCCAATCAGTCCATAATTGAATACATTTTTCTTGCGGATCAGCTCATCTTTCAGTTCTCTTTCTTTTTCAAGCTGAGAAATTCGCTGTTCCGTATCTTCCAGAATTTTATTGTCTACCAGACTTCTGTCTTTGGAAACCAGATCAGGCAGTTTTCCTAAAAAATCCCTGTACAATGACACTGAAGCATCTGTATTTCCTGATATATTGTAAAGGCTGTCCAGCTTTTTCACACTCCTCTGTGCTTCCAGTGTATGTCCTTTATCTAAAGCAATTCCATAGGCATTTTTTAATAAGGTTACAGCTTCCTCTTTATCGTTCTTTTTTATATAAATATCTGCCAGCTCCTGAATCTGATTGACTTTCTCCTGAGAATCATCTTTTACAAAGTCTTCTTTCATCACCTTCTTTTTGGCTTCTATCGCTTTATCGAATTTTTTATTTTCAACATACAGATTCGCCAACCTCTGATTAATTTCCAATGCCTGCTGTGGGGCTTCTTTTTTTGAAATTTTGTAGGCAGCATTCAGGTTATCTTCTGCTTTAGATACCTCGTTCTGTTGTATATTGACATCTGCCAACTGGCTGTAGCCTTCTGCTAAACCGGTCTGTTCTTTTTCTTTTCTAATGATATTAATATTACTCTGGATGGCTTCAGTTTTCTGCTCAGGTGTAGGAGAAGAAAGCCTGGCTACATCATTGGAATTGACGGCCCTGCTTTTTTCAGAATAGCCCACTTGGGCTGCCATACTGTAATTGCTGATGGCAGGTGATATTTTATTCTGCTTTTCCTGAGATTGGGCCAATCTTCGGGTTACTTTTTCAATATTGGGTTTATCATTGACCTTTTCATAGATCTTTTTAGCTTTTGTATAATATTCCTCGCTTTTCGGAAAGTTCCCGTCATTGAAAAACGTTTCCCCAATATTATAGTAAGAATCGGCCTGAGCAGGTTCGTTTTTGGTATCAATAGCTTTTTTCAGCTTCTTGGTTTCTACCTGAACTTCTTCCACAGCCTTAGTACTGCTTTGAGAATAGGTGATATTTCCCAAAATCATGAGTAAAAGGGTCGTAAAAAGTTTAAGTATTTTCATAAAACAAAGATATACATATATACAGTCTGCTCAAAAACTATTCACCAAGTGAAGCTGCCCGTTCACCAAGTTGAGCTTTCTATGGCCACATGACCAGATTAAGTTATTAATAATGCTGATCCCAAGGAATACAGTATATTATGAATCTCAGTGTAAAATATGCTTAACCATCAAGCGATACAGCGTTCATTAAAAAACACAAAACATTATCATTCAATTCAATAAGGCTTTATTATATTTGCACCATCACCTCACCATATAAAGATCATGAAAAAATTTCAAATAGCATTAGCCATTATCCTCTGTTTCAATGGTATTCGGGCCCAGGTCTATATTCAAAATGTTACCATCGCAGATGTCATTCATAAGAAAATGATTCCCGCTCAGACGATCATTATAAATAACGGAAAGATTACCAAAATAAAGCCCAGCAAACAGATCAAGATACCTCAGAATTCTCATGTCATCAACGGTGAAGGGAAGTATCTGATCCCGGGAATGACGGACTCCCATATTCATTTTTTTCAAAGTGGAGGTTTATATACAAGACCTGATGCACTCGATTTGAGAAAGCATGTTCCGTATGAGGAAGAGATCAGCTGGGGACATCATAATATGGAAAATCTTCTTCAGTATTATCTTAAAGCCGGAATAACTTCTGTGATTGATCCCGGGGCCACCTATCATTTTCTTCTTCTCAGGGATTCTTTAAAAAGGAATGAAAGATTACCTTGTGTCTATATGTCCGGACCTCTTATTACCACCTATGAGCCTGAAGTTTTTAAAAACCTCAACAAGGATGAACCTTTCAAGCTGGCGCTAACGGCAGAAGACGCCAGAAAATGGGTACAAGAACAGCTTCCTTATAAACCGGACTTTATCAAGATATGGTATATTGTTTTGGGAGATGCCAAAAAAAAGAAAGAGGAAGCTCAAAAACTTGAACCTGTAATAAAGGCTACTATTGAAGAAGCCCACAAAAACAATCTTAAAGTAGCAGTGCATGCTACGGAACGTTTTACAGCAGAAACAGCGGTGATGAACGGTGCTAATTATCTTGTACACAATATAGAAGACGAAGTGGTTTCAGATGATTTTGTAAAACTTTTGCAGTCTAAAAAAGTGATCTTATGCCCTACCCTGACCGTAATGGACAATTATTATGACACCTATGCACAGAAGAAACATTACAACACCTATGAGCTTGAGCATTCCAATCCGAAAAGTATTGGTTCTATGTATGATTTAAAGCATCTGGAAGACACCTCAGATTCTGCAATGATAAAGAAATATAAACTAAGATTCAATTCTCCTCAGATAAAAGCCTATACTTCAAAAACAGATTCTATCAGGAGAATTAATCTCAAAAAACTGACCGATGGCGGAGTAACGATCGCTGCCGGTACAGATGCCGGAAATATTGGAACTCAGCATGGCACTTCTTTTATCACAGAACTTAAAGCTATGAAAGAAAGTGGTATGAACGGCTGGCAACTTCTCCAGTCTGCAACTATCAACCCAGCTAAAATTCTGAACAAAGAAGCGCAATATGGCAGCATAGAAGAAGGAAAGGTTGCAGATCTTGTTCTGTTGAATGCCAACCCTATTGAAAATCTGGAAAACCTTGCCCAGATTGATACCGTTATCAAAAACGGGCAGCCTCTTAATCCCAATACAATTCCGGAAACAACAAATGAAACGTTGGTTCAGCAACAGGTAAATGGTTATAATGCCAGAAATATAGATGCCTTTCTGGAGCCTTATGCAGAAGATGTGGAGCTGTATTCATTCCCTTCTAAATTATTAAGTAAAGGAAAAGAAGCTATGAGAAAGAGCTATGAGAAGTTTTTTGCCGATCATCCTGACCTTCATTGTGAAGTCAGACAGAGAATCACCAACCTAAATACCATTATTGATAGAGAAAGTGTTTCCGGGGTGAAACCGGATAAAAAGATAGAAGCTACCGCTATTTACGAGATCAAAAATAATAAAATAGCAAAGGTTTATTTTCTGTATTAATCTCGTTTTCTCTCTTTTTATACGCTGATATAATAACTTAACAGTCTAGTAATTTAAAGCAATCTTATGGAGAGATTGCTTTTTTTGTAACCGTTCACCAAGTGAAAGTTCCTTTTCACCAAGTCTCCCGTTTTTCAGTTTCAGATCTCCCTAATTTTACTTCAGAATTTAAAATTATTTACAATTAAAAAAACAGGAAATTATGAAATTGAAACATTTTTTATTAATCGGAATTTTAACTTTGGGGAGCTTTGTAAATGCTCAGGAAGTAAAGAAAAATGCAATTGAAGTAACCGGTGTTACCGAAATGGAAATAGAACCCGATGAAATCATTTTCAGTATCGGAATAAAGGCAGACAACAAAAATGAACTGGCAGACAATGAAAAGAAATTGTTCGAAACCTTAAAGAATGCCGGGGTAAAGAATGAAGACATCAAATTTAAATCGATGTACCAGAATATATACTCTAAAACGGCCAAGTTTACTAAAAACTATCAGTTTAAAGCCAATACAAAATCAAACATCAGTAAGATTTTTGAGGACCTTAATCAGAAATGGGTAAGCAACCTGAATATTGCAGAGGTAAAGAATACCAAGATTGCAGACTTCAGAAAAACAGTAAAAATCAATGCTTTAAAAGCAGCCAAAGAAAAGGCAGATTACCTGTTGGAAAGCATGGGTAAAAAAACTGGAAATGCTATTGAAATCATAGAAATAGAAGATTATACCAGTGATACTATAATGCCTGTTGCTTACAAAGGCAGAATGAACAGTGTACAAATGGAAATGGCAGACGCTTCAGTAGATTATTCTTTTGAAAATATCGAAAATATCAAACTGAAATACAGTATCAAAACAAGATACGAAATCCTTTAGAAATAACAGATTTAAGAAGACAGCCTCAAAAGGGCTGTTTTTCTTTTTTATGCACTTTCAGATTGACCAAGTGAAACCTGCACTTCACCAAGTCTCCCAAATTTCAGTCTTAAATAGGGATAATTTTACACTAGAAATTCAAAATAATAAACGATGAAACATTACTTTTTACTATTAATGACATTTTCAGTTGTTTTTTTAAAAGCACAGGAAATCAAGAAAGAAATTGATGTAAAGCAGGCTACCGTATTTCTGCAAGGTGCCAAAGTCTTTGGAAATACTAATGTGAGTCTTCAAAAGGGAATAAATAAGGTAAGAATTATCAATCTTCCCAATAATCTGGATGAGAACACCTATAAAATCAATCTTGAAAAAAATACGACACTGCTTTCTATCACCCCTCAAAATAATTTTTTGAAAGATGATGAGCTGTCTGAAGGGGAAAAGAAACTGGAAGATGACCGAAAAAAACTTCAGCGACAGGTTAACCTTTTGAATATTCAGGTGAAGAACCTTACGGGAGAGCAGCACATCATCAATGATAATTTAAAGGTATCGGCCAATGATAAATCTACTCCTCAGGAACAGCTTATTAAGCTCACTGAATTTTACAGAAAGCGAATGCTGGAAATTGACAACCAGGTCTTTTTACTGAATGAGCAGAAAGAGGTTCTTGATGAAAGTATTGCCAAACTTAATAAACAGTCTGCTGAGGAACAAACACACAAAAATACCAACAGAAAAGAGCTCCTGCTTGAAATTCTTGCTGATCATGAAACCAGCCTGAATTTAGGGGTAAGCTATATTGTTTCTGATGCCGGCTGGATTCCTTCTTATGATTTGCGTGCAGAATCTGTAAAGAAGCCGCTTGAAATGATTTATAAAGGAAAAATCTATCAGAAAACAGGTCAGGACTGGAAAAACATCAAACTGTTTGTTTCCACGTATAGGCCTTCCTATAACCAAAACAGGCCTATTTTATCTCCACTGTATGTTGCTGAATATACGCCTTACAATCCTCAAATAGAAGTAGCCGGTTATCAAATTAAAAAAGAAGCAGCAGCAGTAAATGCCTATCAGATGAGAGAAGATAAAGCGATAGCACCAAACCAGGTCCCTATAGCTTCTGTCTCTGACAGCCAAATGAATGTGATTTATGAACTTAATTACAATCAGACCATTGTAAGTCAGGAAAAAGAACAGTATGTTATCCTTGATAAAAAGCAGATTGAGGCCACTTACAAATACCATACAGTTCCGAAAGTTAACAACCAGGTATTCCTGATGGCTTTTGTAAAAAACTGGCAGCATCTCAACCTTATTACAGGAGAAGCGAATATCTATTTTGAAGATAATTATATTGGAAAAACAACCATCACTAGTAATTATGTAAAAGATGAATTCCCTATTTCCCTGGGAGTAGATGAAAGAATCACAGTAAAAAGGATTAAACTGGAAGATAAGACATCACAAAAAGCAATGAATTCCAATAAATGGGAAACAGAATCTTATCAGATCAGTATCCGAAACAATACCAAAGAAAGTATTGAACTGGAAATTCTGGATCAGCTACCGATCAGTGAGAATTCTAAAATTTCTGTTAAGGCAATAGATACCGGAGGCGGAAATCTTGATGAAAAAACAGGAAGTATTCTCTGGAACAAAAACATCAGCTCGGGAGGTTCAGAAAAAATCAACTTCTCTTATGAAGTAAAGTATCCGAAAGATATGCAAATCCAATATTACAGCAGGTAATTTTAAAACCGATGACTAGATTGTAGTCATCGGTTTTTTATTATGAAACCACAAAAAGTACACTTAAGTTTGTGAAAATCTATGATTCTCATATTAGAAATAGTAGTATTCAATACTTTTTTTATCCTAAAGTTATATCAACAGCCTATTTGTCATTCCGTAGGAATCTCTACAACGTATGTTTTTACATCATTTAGATTCCTACGGAATGACAAAAAATTATTTTACAATTATCAGGCTTATGGAATATTGTAAGTTCCAGTGGTAAACCTGATGCAGATTTGATTTTTTTGCCACAAATCGAAAATTCGACAGAGCCAAGAATCACTTGAACACTTAAGTTATTTTAAGTGACAGGCTTTGCGTATAAGAAGTACACTTAAGTTCTGAAAATCTGCGATTTTCATGGAGATCATAATGAATATTACGATGGGAGACGTGATATTGCCCTCTTCCGGAGGGGTGGCAAAAATTCAAAGAATTTTTGACGGGGTGGTCTTACAACAATTGACCTCCCTTATTACCTTCCAAATTTAAAATAGCGCGATAAGGCATGTTTTTTATTTTTCATAAACAGAGAAGCCATTTCCATTCCTGTTACAGAAAAGGTGATTCCATTTCCACCAAACCCCAGAACAAAATAGGAATTCCTGAACTTTTTATGTTCCCCAATATAGGGAAGTCCGTCTTTGGTTTCCCCAAAAGTTCCGGCCCAAACGAAATCCGTATAAAAATGATAATCCGGTTTTATTTTCTTTAGGGTTTTCAGTATTTCTTTTTCTTTTTTATTCAATATTGCATCTCTTTTTCCGGCATCATAAAAATCTTCATCCCCACCTCCTATTAAGAGTCTCCCGTCATCAGTAGTCCTCATATACAGATAAGGATCATCAGTATTCCAGACTAATGTATTGCTGATATTTTTAAATTTATCTGTGTCAACTTCTGAAACCACGGCATATGTACTTTTCAGGTTTACAAAATTTTCCTTTATCATACTTTTGCTTTCATAACCAATACAGTAGATGATTTTCTTTGCTTTGATCTGACATCCGCTATCGACAGTAACCAGGTTAAACCCTTTATGACAGTCTACTTTTACCATTTCAGTTTTATCAAATATTTTCAGTCCTTTCTTTACATTGTGGCTGAATAATTCATGGGCAAAGTGAAAAGCATCGATGCTGGCTCCTTGTTTTGATACAATTCCTCCAAAGGTATTTTCAAATCCAAATTCTTCCAATACCTGGGCTCCGCTTACCCATTTCACTTCAAAACCGGCCTTTTTTCTGGTTTTATACTCTTTTTGCAGCCATTCGACATCTTTCTTTCTGGAAGCAAAATACAGTGATTTTTTCCGTTTGAATCCTGCATCTGATTTTATTAATGTGGAAAGCATCTCAAGAGTATCAATAGCATCAGAGCAAGCTTTGTAACTTAAAACAGCCCCCTTTTCTCCTATCTTGTCTATTAATTCAAAAAGAGGTACATCTATTTCATACTGCAGCATTGAAGTAGTAGCTGAAGTACTGCCGTTACACAGCTCCCGTTTATCAATAAGAAGAGTATCGTATCCGTCTCTTACCATCTGATGGGCTATAAGGCTTCCCGTAATTCCTCCACCAATAATAAGAACATCACATTTTTCATCTGATTTCAGAGAAGGATATGATGTCATTAATCCATTCTTTAAAAGCCAAAAAGGCTCATTTGATTTGAGATCCATATTAATATTTTACATTAAAAATAACAATATTTGTGCGAATTTTAACAACTTATTGGCAACTTATGGTTTAATTATTGTTCTTTCACTTAAAATCAAACCACCATAAAATATTTTACTATGATAACAATTATTCCAGAAGCTCCGGAGAATGTTGCGGCATTCAATGCAACGGGAGAAGTGACGAGAGAGGATTTTGAAAGACTGGTAATTCCGCGTGTCAAAGAGAAAGTAGATCAATTTGGCGAGCTTAATTATTTACTGTACCTGGATACTGATCTGGATAAATTTACCATAGGGGCATGGCTTGAAGATGTTCTTTTAGGATTAAAAAACCTCACCAAATGGAACCGTACAGCTATTGTCACAGACAAGGAAGGTGTACAGAACTTTACAGACATTTTCAGTGTCGTTATGCCGGGAGAATTTAAATCTTTTCCAAAAGAAAACTTATACAATGCGCTCTACTGGTGTAAAAACGGAGATGAGGTAGAGGTATAAACCTATTGTAAACAAAAAGCTGTTTCCATCTGGAAACAGCTTTTTTTGTATAAATGTCCCGTCCTGAAATAAGTTGACAATTACTCAACTTATATTATGAAAGATCAAGAATTAAAAAAGGAAAAGCGTACTCAAAGAGATTACAGTATTGGCTTTAAATTACGAATCGTTTCTC
>Ga0105243_10001171_pt1 | contig 23762 bp, 22 predicted proteins | sample KBSM34metaG_FD_81525 | JGI IMG/M metagenome (GOLD analysis project Ga0105243, IMG submission 81525) | Miscanthus rhizosphere microbial communities from Kellogg Biological Station, Michigan, USA - KBS M3-4 metaG | ecosystem: Host-associated > Plants > Roots > Rhizosphere > Soil | place... | reverse complement strand
ATCCTCTGTTTTTGGCATCTTATCCTGGGCCGGTCCTATTTTCACCGGTGAGCCTTCGTCCGTTATTGGGCATCTTCTGCGATTGCCGCCACCTTGTGGCGCCGCAGGCGCTGGATTTTCGGCAGGCCCGAGCCCAGCAGCGGAGCCAGGTACTGACGGAACGCATCCGTGACATCGGCGCCCGAGGCGGCGATGAATTCGTCCGGCATGTGCCGGGTCTTGCCCGCCAGCTGCTCCAGGGCGGTGAATTGATAGTTGGCCGAATACGACGCGCCAGCTGCGCGATGAATGGTGACGGAGCCGTCGCGGTCTTCCTGGAGCGCGAATTGCAGGGCCTTTTCGCCGGCGGCGCGCGCTTCCCGCTGGTCGACATCGGAGGCGCAGCCGGCAAAGCTGCGCTGCAGATAACCAAAGGTATCGCCACGCACGCGCTTGAAACCCAGCGTGTCCTTGACCGCCTTGCCTAGATAGTCGGCCAAGGCGCCGCCGCCCAGTTCGACATTGCCATGGGCATCTTTCTGGATATGCGCGGTCAGGGTGGTGGCGACCGGCACGCCCTTGGCGTCGGCAATGCCTTCGGAGACCGCCACGATGCAGCGGCCATGCCGCTCCATATTGGCTTTCACGTCCCGGAAAAAGGATGGGAGATCGAACGGCCGTTCCGGCAGGTATATCAGATGCGGCCCGCCGCCCGCTTCGGTTTTGGCCATGGCGGCCGCCGCGGTGAGAAAGCCCGCATGGCGGCCCATCACCACGCCGATATAGACGCCCGGCAACGACGCATTGTCGAGATCGGCGCCCATAAAGGCCTGGGCGACAAAGCGCGCCGCCGAAGGAAAGCCCGGGGTGTGGTCATTGACCATCAGGTCATTGTCGATGGTCTTGGGCACATGGATGCAGCGTAGGGGATAGTTCGCGGCCCGCGCGGCTTCCGAAACGATGCGCACCGTGTCGGCGCTGTCATTGCCGCCGATATAGAAAAAGGCGCCGATGCCATGCGCCCGCACCACGCGGAAGATTTCCTGGCAATAGGCCTGGTCGGGCTTGTCCCGGGTCGAGCCCAAGGCCGCGGCGGGCGTTTCCGCCACACCTTCCAGCGTTTCTTTTTTCTCCTTGCCGAGATCGATCAGGTCCTGGTTGACGATGCCCCGCACCCCGTGAAAGGCGCCGTAGACGGCCTCAATGTCGGGGACTTTGCGGGCCTCCAGGGCGATGCCGGCAAGTGACTGATTGATGACGGCCGTCGGACCGCCGCCTTGGGCGACCAGAATCTTTTGGAACTTGGAACGGGACATGGCGGTCGGCCCACACTGTTAAAATCGTCCCGTTGTATATCGCCGTGACCGTTCCGCTCAATACTGCCAATCTTTCGAGCTTTTGACGGCGAAATCGCGGAAGGCCGCCACGCGCTTGGACTGGCGCAAGGCATCGGCATAGACCAGATGGACGTCATAGCCCAAGGGCGCAACCTCGGGCAGCACCCGTTCCAAAGCCGGGTGCTGGGCGGCGACATAGTCGGGCACCACGCCGATGCCGAGCCCCGCTTCCACCGCCTGCAGGATACCGGTGATGTTGTTGATGCGGATGATGTGGCCCTTGGATTCCGGCTTGGCGTTCTTCTTGAACAAATCCAACAGCCAGTTGATGTCGCGGATCTCCGGCGCCGCCGTCTCGCCATAGACGATGATGTTATGGTCGGGAATTTCCTCGAGCGAGCCGGGCGTGCCATGGCTCGTCAGATAATTCTTGGCCGCATACATGTGATAGTGGGCGGTGAAGAGCTTGCGCTGGATCAGGTCGGCCTGCACCGGCGCGCGCATGCGCAGCGCCAGGTCGGCTTCGCGTTGCGCCAGGTCCAATTCCCGGTCGTCCATCACCAGATGGACTTCCACGTCCGGATATTGGGCCAGGAACGCGCCCAGCCGCGGCAAGAGCCAATAGGCGCCGATGCCGTGGCTGGCGGTGATTTTCAGCGCGCCGCGCGGGGAATCATGGACATTCTTCAGCGCTTCTTCCGCCGCGGCCAAGCGGCCCAGCACATCGGTGACGGCGGTGAAAAGCAACTCGCCTTCGTCGGTGAGGGTCAGTCCCCGCGCGTGACGCTGGAACAGGGGCGTGGAGATTTCCTCTTCCAGGGCGCTGATCTGGCGGCTGACCGCGGACTGCGACAGGCCCAGGCTTTGGCCGGCATGGGTGAAGCTGCCGGCGGAGGCCACTGCGTGGAAGATGCGAAGCTTATCCCAATCCATGACATCCCCCTTTTGGCTTGGCCGCATGCCCAAGCCCCGCCTTATCAGGCGGTCAGTGGTAATTCTCCTGTATGCGTGCCGGCCAGGAAGCGCTCGGCTTCCAGCGCTGCCATGCATCCCATCCCGGCGGCCGTCACCGCCTGACGGAAAATCTTGTCCTTGACGTCACCGGCCGCGAACACGCCGGCCACGGATGTGTGGGTCGAGTCCGGCGCGGTTTTGATATAGCCGCTTTCGTCCATGTCGAGCTGGCCCCGGAAAAGTCCGGTGGCCGGCGAGTGGCCGATGGCGACGAACAGTCCGTCCACCGCCTGCTCGTGCTGCGAGCCGGTGACGGTATTGCGCAGCTTGATGCCGGTCACGCCTTTGGGCTGGCTGGTGCCCAGCACTTCCAAAACCTGGGTGTCGTAGAGAACGTTGATCTTCCTGTTCGCCGCCAGCCGCGCCTGATTGGTCTTGTCGGCCCGCAGAAAATCGCGGCGGTGGACCAAGGTCACCTGGTCGGCGAAGTTGGTGAGGAAGAGAGCTTCCTCCACCGCGGTATTGCCGCCGCCCACCACGGCAACCTTCTTGCCGCGGAAGAAAAAGCCGTCGCAGGTGGCGCAGGCGGACACGCCAAATCCCTGGAACTGGCTTTCGCTGGGAAGTCCCAGCCAGTTGGCGGAGGCGCCGGTGGCGATGATGAGCGTGTCGGTGGTGTAGACATCGCCGCTGTCGCCCAACAGCGTGAAAGGCCGGCGCGACAGATCCACCTTGGCTATGGTGTCGCTGACGAAGTTGGTTCCCAGGTGCCGGGCTTGTTCCTGCATCTGGTCCATCAGCCAGGGCCCCTGGATGGCTTCGGCGTAGCCGGGATAGTTCTCCACTTCGGTGGTGATGGTGAGCTGGCCGCCGGGCTGCAGGCCGGCAATCAAGGTCGGCTCCAGCATGGCGCGGGCGGCGTAGATGGCGGCGGTGCAGCCGGCGGGACCGCTCCCCAGAATAATGACTTTGGAATGTTTGGCGGGCTTGGCGGTCATGGTGGCTTCTGCTGTGCGGCTTTCGCGGGACTGGCTATGTCATATCGTAATGGCAAGGCTCCGCGTCAAGCCGGGAAGAAACGCGAAACGGTGCATAAGGTTAGGAAAACCCCTTTCCAACGCAAACTTCTGCCCCCTCGCCGTCGATTCGAGAAATATTATTGCGCGAGCCGCTGCTGCGGGGTATAGGACCGGGCATCAGTTCCCACCCGCAGGACCGCCGTGGACACCCGCAAGCTGGACGCTATCGATTTGCGTATTTTGTCCGAGCTCCAGGCGGACGGCCGCATCACCAATGTCGAGTTGTCGCGCCGCGCCAAGATCACCGCGCCGCCTTGTCTGCGCCGCATCCGCGCGCTTGAGAAAGCCGGTTATATCAAAGGCTATCACGCCGAGTTGAACGGAAAATCGCTGGGCTTTGAAGTCACCGGTTTTGTCTTTGTCGGTTTGGCGAGCCAGAAAGACGGCGATCTCAAGCATTTCGAGGAAAGCGCGCGCCGCTGGCCGGAAGTGCGCGAGTGCCACATGCTTTCCGGCGAAGTGGATTTCATCCTCAAATGCGTCGCTCGCGACCTGTCGGCGTTCCAGAGCTTCATCACCAACACCGTGACGGTGGAAAAGAATGTCGCCAGCGTCAAAAGTTCGCTGGTGATCCATGCCTCCAAACAGGAGCCGGGCTATCCAATTCATGTCCCGGTCTAGTGTCGGCTCGCGGAAATACGCTAGGCTTGGTTCAAAGAACATAATCGGGAGTGGGAAGATGAAGCACGCAATCCTGTTATTGGCGGGCGCCGCCCTGCTTGCCTCCAGCGCCGTCACCATGGCCGCCGCGCCGACCGCGAAGATGAAGGCAGCGGTGGCGGATTCCAACCGGCCGTCCGCCGATTCCGCGCGTGACGAAAACCGCAAGCCCGCCGAGATGCTGGCCTTTGCCGGGATCGGGCCGGGCAAGGTGGTGGTGGATATGCTGCCGGGCGGCGGCTATTTCACCCGCATTTTCGCCAAGGCGGTGGAGCCCAATGGCCGCGTCTATGCCTATTTCGGCACCCAGTATGACGCGCGGCTCAAAAGCCAAAACCAGGATCCGGACAATCAGTTCGCCGCCCTGAAACAGACTTACAAAAATCTCGGCGTCATCCATGGCCCGCTGCCGCAATTCGTGACGCCGCAGCCGGTCGACGTGGTGTGGACGTCGCAGAATTATCACGACATGCACAACAAGCAGTATGCCATGGACGTGAATGAAGTGAACAAAGCGATCTTCAAGTCGCTGAAGCCCGGCGGCTATTATGTCATCATCGACCACAAGGCGGCGGACTCGGCCGCCGACGATGTCACCGAGACGTTGCACCGCATCAAGGAAGACACCGTCAAGAAGGAAGTGGAAGCGGCCGGCTTCAAGCTTGTGGCCGAGGGCCATGACCTGACTTATCCCGGCGATGACGGCACCAAGCGGGTGTTCGAGAATGACATCCGCGGCAAGACCAACCAGTTCATGCTGAAATTCCAGAAGCCCGGTCGTTGAAAGCAGTCGTACTGTTCCTATTGAGTTGCGCCGCGGTTCTCACCAGTGCCGCGGCGCAGGATCGTCTGGAACCGCGCGCCGCCGAGCCGGTGGTGCGCGTCAAGGCCAAGCTGACCGCATTCGACGGCCAGGTGATGAGCCTTGAAGCCTTGGCGACCGGCACGATGAAGGCGGGAGACAAGTTCAGCGTTTCCGTCCTGCCGCAAACCCGCTATGTGGGGTCGGACAAGACTTCGCTGGAGGCGGTCAAGCCCGGCGATTATGCCGGCGCGGCCGTCACCGAAAGCCGCAACGGCCGCCTGCGGGCTCAGGAAATTTTTGTCTACGCCCCCGACTTGCGCGGCAGCGGCGAGGGCCGTTTTCCCGAAGGCGACCGGCTGATCGTCAATGGCAGCGTCAGCGCGGTCCAACCCCCGATCCCGGACAGCCGGCTGACCGGCAGCCTGACCCTGCATTATCGCGGCGCCCTGTTAAGCGGGCTGGGCCGGGGACGCACGCTCTGCGAGGGCCGGGCATTACCGCCCGCCTATGCCAGCGCCTTGGCCTGTGAGGGGGATGCCGTCATCGATGTGCCCGCCAGCGCCGGGGTATCGGCGCTGACGGTGGGCGACAAGAGCCTGCTGGTCCCGGGCAGCACGGTGACGGTGGCAATGACCAAAGGTCCCGATAACAAGAACGTCACCCCCGGCATTGTGGTGGAAAAGCCGCCGACCGTGGAAAAACCGCAATCCGCCCCATGAGCCTGATTTTCTAAGATGGAAGCGCCTGCGCCGCAAGGATTTTGCGACGTGGGCAGGAGAAGGGCGAAGATCGTATCGGGAAATACGGACGAGCCCTTCGACGAACCCACGGCGCAAAAGACCGCGGCCCCTTGGGTTGCCGTCCGGCGGGCGCCCGCGGCGGCGCCGCGCTCGACCGTATTGCCGATACGCTCTTCGCGCGGCTTCTGGCGGATCGCCTCGCCGGACAGCAACGCCGGCTGCTTCCATCTTAGAAAATCAGGCTCTAAGCTTCCACCACCTTCCTGACTGGAGATGTCCCATGTCCCGCCTCCTGGCCGTCCTGTGTGGTGCGCTGCTGGTTTCGACGGCCGTCCTGGCCCAGTCCACTCCGAAGTTCGGCACATGGGGGGTCGACCTCACCTCCTTGGACAAGGCGGTCAAGGCGGGCGACAATTTCTTCCTCTACATCAATGGCGGTTGGCTGAAGACGGCGCAAATTCCCGCCGACCGTTCCTCTACCGGTTCCTTCCAGGACTTGCAGATTCTCAGCGAAGAACGGCTGAAGACCATTGTCGCCGACCTGAAAAAAACTCCCGACAATCGCCTCAGCGCCGAGCAGCGCAAGCTGCGCGATCTTTACGACGCCTTTGTCGATAGCACGGCGATCGAAAATCGCGGGTTGCTGTCGGTTAGAAAGGATCTCGATTATCTCGCCGGCCTGAAGACGCCAGCGGATGTCGCCCATGCCATGGGCTCGATCAAGCTCGCCACCATGAGCATCTACAATATCGGCATCGGCGTGGACGACAAGAATCCGGATAATTATTCCGTCAATCTCAGCCAGGGCGGGCTGGGTATGCCGGACCGCGACTATTACCTGTCCAATGACGAGGCGATCGTCAAAACCCGCCAGGCCTATCGCAAATATTTGGCCGACATGATGACCCTGGCCGGGTTGACGGATGTCGAGCCCCGCGCCGACCGCGTGCTGGCGCTGGAGACCGAAATCGCGAAAGTGTCCTGGACGCGCGCCGACCGCCGCGATGCGGACAAAATCTACAATCCCATGCCTGTCTCGGCGCTGAAGACCTTGGCGCCCGACTTTGCCTGGGATTCCTTCATGGTGGAAAGCGCCATCCCGATGAAGAAGCCGGATGGCAATGAACGCTATGTGATTGTCGCGGAAAAGACCGCCTTCGGGCCCTTGGCGGTCATCTTCAAGAACACACCGGTCGAGACCTGGCGCGACTATCTGACGGTGCATTATCTGCACACCTTCGCGGCCTATCTGCCCAAGCGGTTCGACGACCTGGCCTTCTCCTTCTACGGCACCGTGCTGACGGGGCGCACCCAACAGCTGGACCGCCAGACCCGCGCCATGCACCTGCTCGATCAGCAATTGGGGGAGGCGCTGGGCAAGCTGTATGTGGCGCGCTATTTCCCGCCCGACGCCAAGGCCAAAGCCGATTTGCTGGTGTCGAACCTGCTCAAAGCCTATGAGGCCGACATCAAGACGCTGGATTGGATGGGTCCCGCCACACGCGCCAAGGCGCTGGACAAGATTCACCAATTCACGCCCAAGATCGGCTATCCCAGCAAATGGCGTGACTATTCCGCGCTGCGGGTCGCCCATGACGATCCGGTCGGCAATGCCCAGCGCGCGGCGATGTTCGAATGGAATCGCGATGTCGCCCGCATCAACCAGCCGGTGGACAAGAGCGAATGGGGCATGACGCCGTCCACCATCAACGCCTATTACAATCCGTCCTTCAACGAGATCGTGTTTCCGGCGGCGATCCTGCAGGCGCCCTTCTTCGATCCCAATGCCGACGATGCGGTGAATTACGGCGCCATCGGGGCGGTGATCGGTCATGAAATCAGCCATGGCTTCGATGACCAGGGCAGCAAATATGACGGCAAGGGTGTGTTCCAGGACTGGTGGACCAAGGAGGACCGGGCCAATTTCGACGCCCGCACCGCCGCCCTGGTGAAGCAGTATGATGCCTATGAGCCGCTTCCGGGCCTGCATGTGAAAGGCCAGAACACTTTGGGCGAAAATATCGCCGACAATGCCGGCCTGGCGATCGCGCTCAAGGCCTATCACCTGTCCTTGAACGGCAGGCCGTCGCCGGTGATCGACGGCTATACCGGCGACCAGCGTCTATTCCTCTCCTTCGGCCAGGTCTGGCGCACCAAGATGCGCGAAAACGCCATCCGCACCCAGACCATGTCCAATGAGCATACGGTGGCGGAATTCCGGGTGATCGGGCCAACCCGCAACCAGGATGCCTGGTATGACGGCTTCGATGTCAAGCCTGGGGAAAAATACTATCTGCCGCCCGGCGAGCGTGTTCGCATCTGGTAAAACTGACTTTTGTTGGTCGCGCGGACTAAATGGGGCCGGCTTTTCGTCTCTGGTAAACCGAACCCCGGTGCGTGCCGCCAATTAAGTCGGTGCAAAGGCTCGCACCTGGGCTAGGCTGTTTGTGTTCCAACCACGGATCGCCCATGCCCCAAGCCTTCATCAACCGTATCGCCACCGCCACCCCGCCGCATGATGTCCATGACGTCTTCCTGCGCTTTGGACAGCTCATGCTGGAGAAGGATAAGCGCCGGCTGGCTCTGTTTAACCGCATGGCCGACAGAAGCGGCATCGCCCATCGCTATTCTTTCCTGGAACCGGATCCCCATGGCGAAGTCGTGGATTCGGAGCGCTTTTATCGCCGGGGTAGTTTTCCAAATACCTCAGCACGGATGAAAAAGTTTGAGGCTTGCGCCCCGGAACTGGCAGTCGCGACGGCGGGAAAACTGCTGGCGGGAGAGGATCGGAGCCGCATCACCCATGTCGTGGTCACCAGTTGCACCGGTCTTGCAGCTCCGGGTATCGACCTCACGCTGGTGGAGCGATGCGGTCTGCCCACCGGCGTGGAACGCACCATGGTGGGCTTCATGGGCTGCTATGCCGCGATCAATGCGCTGAAGCTGGCCCGCCATATTGTGCGCTCCGATCCTCAGGCTCGTGTACTGGCGCTCAATCTGGAGCTTTGCACCTTGCATTTGCATGAGACGGACGACCTTGAGGAAATGCTTTCCTTCCTGCTCTTCGCCGATGGCTGCGCCGCGGCGCTGGTCAGCGCCGATCCGGTGGGGGCGGAAATCAAATCCTTCCGTGCCGCCCTGGTGCCTGGCACCAAGGAGCTGATCCGCTGGAGTATCCGGGACCAGGGTTTCGACATGGTGCTCTCGGGCGGCGTGCCCGGCGCCATACGGACCGCGCTGACCGAGGCGCGCGAGGAAATTCTTGGCGGCGCCAACGACATCGAGCTATGGGCGGTACATCCGGGCGGGCGCACGGTGTTGGATGCCGTCGAACAGGCCTTCGGGCTGCCCGCCGCGGCGCTTGGCGCTTCACGTTCGGTTCTGAACGACTATGGCAATATGTCGTCGGGCACGGTGATGTTCGTGCTGGACCGCATCATGCGCGACGCAAAAGGAGGCCAGAATGGCTGCGCCATGTCTTTTGGGCCAGGCCTGGTGGCGGAAACCATGATGTTCCGCATGGCGGCGTGATCGGCGCCATGCACGGGCGGGTGATGACCGCGGAATTGTTGGATCATCTTGCGCCCGATGATCCCAGGGCCATGCGGTCCCGGCGCGACCTGGTGATGATCAATGCCCTGATGGGCCAAAGCGCGATCATGGCAAGCATGCTTGCGGACTTTCCGGCGCCCAAATTGGTCGCCGATCTGGGCGGCGGAGATGGGCGGTTCATGCTCGGCGTCGCGAAGCGGTTGGCCAAGCGTTGGCCCGGTGTCACGGTCATGATTGCCGACCGTCAGCCCATCGTCAGCCCCCACACCATCGTCGGCTTCGCGCAGTTGGGCTGGCGTTGCGAGACTCTCACCGGAGATGTTTTCGCCACCCTGCCGCGGATCCAGCCCGACATCATTGCTGCCAATTTATTCCTGCATCACTTGGACGATGCCGCGCTGGCGCGGCTGCTGGCGCTGGCGGCGGAGCGGGCGCGAGGATTTGTCGCCTGCGAACCGCGCCGCTCCGCCTTTGCCTTGCTGGGCGCCAGGCTTGTGGGCGTGTTGGGCGCCAATCAGGTCACGCGCCACGATGCCGTGGCGAGTGTGCGCGCGGGGTTCCGCGGCAGCGATCTTTCGGCGCTATGGCCAAGCTCCAAGTCCTGGAGCCTGCAAGAGCGGGGCATTCTTCCCTTCAGCCACGGATTCAGCGCCCATGCGGTTTGACGCGGTCATCATCGGCGCCGGCCCGGCCGGCGCGACCGCGGCCAAGCTTTTGGCCCAGGCGGGCCGGCGCGTCGCCTTGGTGGAGAAGGCGGAATTTCCCCGCCGCAAAGTTTGTGGAGAGTTCATCTCGGCCACCACCATGCCGGTTTTGGCGGCCTGCGGCATTGCCGAGTCCTTTGCAGCAGCGGCCGGTCCGCCCGTGATGCGCATCGGTGCTTGGGCGGGCCCGGCGATGCTGGCGGCTCCGCGCGAGCAAGTCTGGGGCAGGGCGCTGGGACGCGAGCATTTGGACGTGATGCTGCGCGACGCCGCGGTGAAGGCGGGCGCCAGCCTGTTGCAGCCGGTGGAAGTCACGGATCTTCGGCGCGACAAGCTGCGCACGCTTTGCCGATTGGATGACGGCAGCGAGATTGAGGCGCAAATGGTGATCGCCGCCTGCGGTTCCTGGAACCCCAAGGGCATATTTGCGGTGCGCGAGCAGGACGCCTCCGCGTCCGATTTGTTTGCCTTTAAGGCGCATTTCCAGGGGGCCGGCCTGGAGTCCGGGCTGATGCCGCTGCTGGCCTTTCCCGGCGGCTATGGCGGCTTGGTGGAAAGCGATGCCGGACGGGTGTCACTGTCCTGCTGCATTCGCCGCGATGCGCTGGCGCAGGCGCGCCGCCGCCACGGCGGCAAGGCCAGTGCGGCGGTGCTGGAACATATTTTGGGCACGACCGAGGGCGCGCGGCTTGCGCTGGGAGATGCCGCCTTGGAGGGCAGCATTCTCTCTACCGGGCCGATTCAACCCGGCATTCGCACCTGCCAGAAGGACGGTATCTATTTCACCGGCAACCTGGCCGGCGAGGCCCATCCGGTGATCGCCGAAGGCATCAGCATGGCAATCCAATCTTCGGACCTGTTGGCGCGGTTCTTGATCGCCGGCCGCGGCGAAGCTTACGCCGCGGCGTGGCGGCGGCGTTTTGCTCCCCGCATCCGCGCGGCCTCGCTGTTTGCCCATCTGGCGATGAGCGATACCGGCCGGCTCGCGGGATCGGCGCTTCTACGGGCCGCACCGAACCTGCTGTCCCTGGGCGCGCGGATCAGCGGCAAAGTGCCGGCCGCCGCCTGAACCGGCCGGCTATTCTTTCCACACTCCACCTTTTTTGATCTAGTAAGGTCAAAAGAAGGGGAGATGCCGATGGGCCTTAAGCGCCTGTTCCTATCCGGACTCGTGTTTCTGACCCTGCCGGTCGCCGCGCAACCATCCATCAACAATCCCGGCCCGTCGGCGCCCGGCGAATGGACGGTCTATCCCGGCAGCTACAATTCCCAGCGGCATTCGCCGCTGACGCAAGTCACACCCGCAAACGCCCATCTCCTGCAGGTGAAATGGGTCTATCACGTCTCCGGCTCGCGCGAGTTGGAGATGACGCCGGTGGTCAAGGATGGCGTAATGTACATCCCGCAATTCAATCGCATGGATGCGATCGACGCCCGCACCGGCAATGTGATTTGGCGGTATCAGCGCCCGCCGGCCGCCACCGCCGCCTATCGCGGCACTTCGGTCTATGACAACAAAGTCTTTCTCGCCACCACCGATGCCCATCTGGTGGCCCTGGATGCGCGCTCCGGCGGCGTGGTTTGGGATGTGCCCGTCGATGGCGGACGCCGCCTGTCGGGCGCCGCGCCCTTCGTCGCCAAGGGCAAGGTGATCGTCGGCATCCTCGATCAGCCCGACGGCTATATCCAGGCCTATGACGCCAAGACCGGCAAGCATGCCTGGACCTGGCACGCGATTCCGCGCCCCGCAGATCCCGAATACAAGACCTGGTCCGGCAATACCAAGGAAGGCGGCGGCGCGATTTGGATGAGCGGCTCCTTCGACCCGGAGCAGAATGTGATCATCTACGCCACCGGTCAACCCAATCCGCCTTACTCCAACGAAGTGCGCGAGGGCGACAATCTCTACAGCGATACCATCGCCGCCATCGATGTCGATACCGGCAAGCTGAAATGGCACTTTCAAACCACGCCGCACGACCAGCATGACTGGGATGCCACCAGCGGCACCTTGGTGCTGCTGGATACCGTCTATCAAGGCCAGCCGCGCAAGCTTTTGCTGCAGGCCAACCGCAACGGATTTTTCTATGTGCTGGACCGCACCAACGGCAAATTCCTGCGCGGCAATCCCTTTATCGACGACATGAACTGGGCCAGCGGACTGTCTCCGGAAGGCCGGCCCATCCTGATCGGTGACGGCGCCAAGCCGTCGGTGCAGGGCACGATGACCTGCCCCTCGACCGCGGGCGCCACCAACTGGCCGTCAGTGACCTATAGTCCGGTGACCAAATGGCTCTATTTCCATGCCGTGGAAGGCTGCGGCATCAATTTCCGTTCCAGTGTCACCCCGGGCGCCGGCACCACATACATCGAGGCGCCCGACGACAAGAACCGCTGGGTCAGTCATATCCGTGCCATGGATCCCCTGACCGGCAAGCGGATGTGGGATGTCACCGAGGTGCGCTCCAACCATTACGGCCCGGGCATCATGAGCACCGCAAGCGGATTGTTGTTCGCACCGGGACAATTCGGTCATGCCGCCATGCTGGATGCCAAGACCGGCAAGTCGCTATGGCATTTCAATACCGGCGATTTCATCACCGCCAGCCCCATCAGCTACATGCTGGACGGCAAGCAATATTTTGCCATCGCTTCGGGGACAAACATCTTCGTTTTCGGCCTGCCGGATTCGGCGGCGGGAGGCAAGCCATGAAAGCTCTGACGCTCGCGCTTCTGCTGACGGCCGCGTCACTGACACCGGTCTTGGCGCAGCAACAGCCCGCATCCGGCCCCCAGGCCGTGACACAAGGCAAGGCCTTGTATGACCAGCATTGCACCGCCTGCCATGGCGCCAATGCCGGCGCGGGGGAACGCGCGCCTGCCATTGTCGCCGCCGCCACCAGCATGCGGGGCGCGCGCAGCGACGCGCAGCTGATGGCCATCGTGAAGAACGGCATTCCAGGCACGCCCATGTCCGGCTGGGGCAGCCGCCTGTCGGATGCCGACATCGCCAATATCGGCGCCTTCATCCACGCCTTGCGCGGCACCGCGCTGGACAATCCGCTGCCGGGCGATCCCGCGCATGGTGAAACGGTGTTCTGGGGCAAGGGCGGTTGCGGCAGTTGCCATGCCATTTCCGGACGCGGCAGTCCGGTAGGGCCCGACCTCGGCAATATCGCGGCCATGCGCAAGTCCACCGCCATCGTCGACGCTTTGACCAAGGTCGAACATCGCGTGTATGGCGATGGCGGCGTGCACCTGCCCGCCATCGAGCCGATGAATTATGAGCCGGTTCATGTGGTGACCAAAAGCGGCCAGGCCTATGACGGCTTGATGCGCAACCAGGATGCCTGGTCGGTGCAATTCGTCACCATGGACGGGCGTTTTCATTCTCTCAACCGGGCGGACCTGACCAGTGTCACGATTAAGCCGGGCGGCATCATGCCCACCGACTATGACAAGCGGCTCACGCCGGACGAGTTCAGGGATTTGATGGCATTCCTCACCCGGCAAGGCACCAAAGTCGCGGCATCATCGGGAGGTGCGGAATGAGGCGGATATGTCTATTGGCGTTGGCCGCGCTGCTGCTGCCGGCGCCGGCCTTTGCCGCAAAGTATTTTATGTATGTCGGCAGCTACACGGCGGGCACGTCCAAGGGCATCTATGCCTGGACCTTCGACAGCCAAGACGGCAGCATCAAGCCGCTGGGGCTGGTTGCCGAAACCAAGCAGCCGGCGCATCTGTGGATCGCGCCCAACGGCAAGACGCTCTACACGGTGAATTGGGAGACCGAAGGCGGGGTGAGCGCCTACCGCATCGATGCCAAAAGCGGCGCGTTGACTTTCCTCAACAAGACATCGTCCCATGGCGCGCAGCCCAACCAGGTGGTGCTGGATTCCAGCGGCAGCGTGGCGGTGACAGTGAATTACACATCGGGCTCGCTGGCGGCCTACAAGCTCGAGCCGGACGGCAAGTTGGGCGAAGCCTTTTATGTCGACCAACACACTGGAAAACCCTTGTCGCCCAAGCAGCCGGGGCCGAAGCAGCACGGCATCCAGTTCAGCAAAGACAACAAGTATATGTTCATCGCCGATCTGGGTCTGGATCGGGTCTATGGCTATCGCTTCGATGCCGCCGCACCCTCCTTCACGCCGTGCGAGACACCCTATGTGAGCACCCATGCGGGCGCGGGGCCGCGCCGGGTGCAAATGGCTCCCGACGGCAAGTTTCTCTATGTGGACCATGAGACCGACTCGGAAGTCAGCGTCTACACCATCGATGGCTGCAACTTGAAAGAGATTCAGGTGATCAGCACGGTCCCGGAGGAAGCAAAGGCCAAAAATACAACCGCCGAGATCATCATCTCACCCGATGGGCGGCATCTCTATGTCGGCAATCGCGGCCATGACAGCGTCGCGATCTTCACCATCGATCCCAAGACCGGGATGCTGAGCAACCGGGAGAATGTGCCGTCGGGAGGCCGCACGCCGCGCAATCTCCGCTTCGATCCCACCGGCAATTGGTTCTTCGCCGCCAATGAGAATGGCGGCAATATCACCGAATTCAAGGTCGACAAGAAAAGCGGACGGCTGACCGCCACCGGCGTAACGGGCGAGATCAACACGCCGGGCGGAATGTATTTTCTGAAGGCGCAATAGCGAACACCGGCAGGGGAGAGAGTGATGAGATCATTGGCATCGTCTGGGCGGAGCAAAAGGTGCCGGAGACTTCCAGACCGATCAGCCACCCGGAAATTGATCCGTTAAACGGAATTAATTCATAGGAGAAGGAAATGCGCAAACTTTTCGCAAGCGTTTTGTTCGCAAATACCATACTGGCGACGGCGGCCCTGGCCCAAGGCGACGGCACTGTCGTCATGCCCAAGAGCAGCCGGGAATTCAAACCCGGCGCGGGTGGTCTTGTGATGCAGCAGTCCTTGCTGAACCACAAGAACTCCACGGCCAGCGTCACCATCCGCGACAAGAACGGCCAGGCCGAGGTGCATGCGGCTTGGGAGGATCACTTTTTCATCTTGGCGGGCGAGGCGAACCTGATCCTGGGCGGCAGTGTCGAAAAGGGCAAGACAACCGCACCCGGCGAAATCCGCGGCGAAAGCATCAAGGGCGGCAAGACCATTGCGCTGCATCCCGAGGATTACATCTTCATTCCCGTCAACACGGCGCACCAGATGCTGGTGGCGCCCGGAAAGACCATCCGCTATGCGGTGGTGAAAACCCATCCCTGAAGGAGTTTGTTATGCTGAAGAAGTTGAGGCCTGTCCTTTTGGGATGTTTGGCTCTGGCGGCGGTCACGCCGGCCTTTGCTCAAGTCAAACAGACCCGCGAGCAGATGATGTTCTATACTTCGTTGTGGAAGGGCGAGCGCTTTCCCGATGGCCGTCCGAAAGTCTCGGATGATCTTTTGAAGCGGGTGGTGGACGTTTCGATCGAGGATCTGTGGGATTATCTGCGCGACAAAGGCTTCAACTGCCAATTCGACACCGGCTACCAAATGCTCCATCCGGAAAAGCCGTTCGCCGGCCGCGCCATGACCGCGCAGTATATGCCGCTGCGGCACGACATGTATGACGCCATCGCCGCGGAAGGAAAGCGTGAGGGCAGGGTCAGCGGCAACAACAGCTGGCCGATTGCCGAACTCACCACCGGCGACATGTATGTCGCCGACGGCTTCGGCAAGATCGTGGAAGGCACTCTGATCGGCTCGAATCTGGGTTCGGGAATCGCCACGCGCTCAAAGACCGGCTTTGTTTTCGATGCCGGCATCCGGGACGCGGAGGAAAATCGCGAGCTGGAAAATTACAATGGCCTCTATGGCGCCTATGATCCGTCTGCCTGGAAGGACATGACACTCACCTCGATCAATGCGCCCATCCGCATTGGCCGCGCTACGGTGCTGCCGGGCGATCTTGTGCTGGCCAAGCACGATGGCGTGATCTTCGTTCCAGCCTATCTGGCGGAAGATGCCGTTTCCCATGCGGAGTTCATCAAGCTTGAAGATACGTTCAACTTCGAACTCAATCGCCAGGGCAGGAATGGCGGCGCTTTCGAGGGCGGCTGGAATGGCCCCAAATATGAGGCCTTTGTGCAGTGGATCAACGCCAACCCGTCCCGGCTCAAGATGAGCCGGGCCGAGTTCGATGCCATTCTCAAGGAGCGCCGCGGCCGAATCGAAGGCACCCCGGGGGCGCCCCGCTAGAGCTCAGTCATCGAGCGCGAAAGCGATAAAAGCACTTCCCTTGTCGGCCTTGCGGTCGTGGCTGGTGCTGGCGCCGATCACCACATACTGCTTGCCGCCGGCCATATAGGTCAGCGGCGAGGTGTTGCCGGCATAGGGAAGCTCGGTTTCCCACAGCAACTTGCCCGTCTTGCTCTCAAAGACGTGCAGCTTGCGGTCGAAATCCGTCGCCGCGATGATCAAGAGACCGCTGGCCGTGGCAACCGCGCCGCCATAGCTTTCACTGCCGGTATCCTTCAGGCCCAGCGCCTTCAATTCGGGATATTCGCCAAAGGGAATGCGCCAGGCGAATTGGCCGGTCTTGAGGTCGATAGCGGTGAGATGGCCCCAGGGCGCGGCGGTCGCGGGATAGCCGTCGGGATCGCGAAACTTGTTGTATCCGGAAAAGGTGTAGCGGGAACGGGCGCCGGGCAGTTGGGCTGCTTCCGGCCCACGCGGCGGTCCCTTGCGGTCAACCACCGCCGTGGTCCACATCACATTTTCGGTGTTGACGAAAAGATATTCCAGCTTGGGATCGAAGGTCATGCCGCCCCATTCATTGCCGCCGGAAAATCCGGGCAAGGACACGGTTTCCTGATTGTAGGCCGGCGGCGTGAATGGCCCGCCATTGAGGAAGGTAGCGAATTTCTCCCGCGCCCATTTGTTGGCTTCGGGCGTGCGCTGGGTCAGGTCCTCCGCCGTCATGGTCTGACGCGACAGGGGTGGAGGCAGGCGCGGGATGGGTTGGGTGGGCCAGGCGGTGTCGCCGGGCGCGGTGGCCGGCGGCACCGGTACTTCGTCAATCGGGAACAGCGGCTCGCCGGTTTCCCGGTTGAAGATATAGACATAACTGGTCTTGTTGGTGGCCGCGACCGCGTCGATCTTCTTGCCCTTGCGCGTGACCGTCACCAGGGTTGGGGTGGAGGCGAAATCATTGTCCCACACGTCGTGATGCACGGCTTGGAAATACCATAACAGCCGGCCCGTGTTGGCATCGATCGCCAAGACGCTGTTGGCATACAGATTTTTGCCGGGACGCTCGCCGCCGTAAAAATCATCCGATGCCGAACCGGTGGCGGCAAAGAGAATGCCGCGCTTTTCATCCAGGGCCATGCCCGGCCAGGCATTGGCGCCGCCGGCGGTCTTCCATGCGTCCTTGGCCCAAGTCTCGGCATTCAATTCGCCAGGACGGGGAATGGTGTGAAAGGCCCAGACCAGCTTGCCGGTGCGCACATCCCAGGCCCGGATATCGCCGGGCGAGGCGGGGGACTGTTCGCCGACCTCGCCGCAGGTGAAGAACAAGTTTTTGTAGACGACCACTTCTCCGCCCATGCGGACATAATTCTCCGACGCGGGTCCGCGCAAATTGTCGTTGAGATCGATGCGGCCATTGTCGCCGAAGGCCGGATCGGGCTTGCCTGTGGCGGGATCCAGCGAATAGACGAAGTTCGAAGCCGTCACCAACAGCCGGCTTTGCTTGCCGTCGCTCCACCAGCTTTCCCCGCGCGTCTTGAATCCGGCGCGCGAGCGCTGCGGCAAATCCGGCGTGTAAACCCATTTTTCCGCGCCGGTCGCGGCATCCAAGGCGACCACCTTGCCGCTGCCCACGCCATACAGAACGCCGTCCACGACAATGGGCGTATTCTGCAGCTCGCTGTCGGGCTTCAGATCATAGCGCCAAGCCTGCTTGAGGCGGCCGACATTCTTGGCATTGATTTGGGTGAGGGGCGAATAGCGTGTGGCGCCGGCATCGCCCCTGGGATAACGGAAGTCCGTAGGCGGATTATTCGGTCCGGCGGACTGAGCCGCGAAGCATGTGGCGGCGAGGAACAACAGGCTGGCGCTCCCCAGGCATTTGATACGGCTGCGCATTTTCCCCCTCGGTTACTTTTTCGGAAAGTATAAGGGCATTTCGAACCCAATCGAAAGACACAGATGACAAATCATCAGTGTCACAATTCTCCCGGCTTACGGGACCTTCGCTGACCTATTATTTAACTGAAATGTAAGTGGACTTTCCGACAATCGCGGGATGCTGCGGATCTATGGCTGCATCATTGATCAGCATGACGTAAGGCTCGTCGTCGTCGCCGGGTTGGTCTGTCTTTTTGCCTCTTTTACCGCCTTCAGCCTGCTCAAGCGCGCCGCCGCGCCCGACCGGCGCTCAGGCTATTGGCTGTTGGCGACTGCCCTGGTTACCGGCTGTGGCGTATGGGCGACGCATTTCATCGCCATGCTGGCTTTCGAGCCGGGCTTTGCCGTCAGTTACGATCCCTTTCTCACCCTGTTGTCGGCGCTGCTTGCGGTGGTGGTGGCGTTCGGCGGTTTTTGGCTGGCGATCCGCGACCGGCGGTTGATGACCGGCGGCATGGTGGTCGGCGCCGCCATTGCCGCGATGCATTACACCGGGGTGGCGGCGCTCAAGATCGGCGCGGACAAAATCTGGGACCCCATTTATGTCTTGGCGTCGCTTGTCACTGTGAGCCTGTTCAGTGCCGCCGCCATGGCCGCGGCCCATCGCCTGCCGGGGCGCAAGGGGCTTTGGAGCGGCGCCGGCCTCTTGGTGCTTGGTATTTGCGGCCTGCATTTCACCGCCATGAGCGCGGTTAGTTTTCGCTCAAATCCCTTGATCCTGGTGTCAGATGCGGTGATCGATCCCAAGGCATTGGCGGTCGCAATCACCGCGGTGACTCTGTTGATCCTGTTGCTGGGCCTGATCGGCGCGCTGGTGGGCCAGTATGTCGCCGAAATCGAAGCCACCAAGCGCGACCTGGAACTAACCGCCGAACGGCTGACCCAGGCGCTGGAAGCGGCGGACGCTGGCAACCGCGCCAAGTCGGACTTCCTGGCCAATATGAGCCACGAGATCCGCACGCCGATGAACGGCATATTGGGCATGACGGGCCTGCTTCTGGACACCAGGCTGGACGAGGAGCAGCGCCGTTTCGCCAATGTGGTGCAGGAGTCCGGCGAGGCGCTGTTGGGCATCGTCAACGACATTCTCGACATCTCCAAGCTGGAAGCGGGCAAGCTGGAGATCGAGACCATTGATTTCGATCTTGTCGCGACTGTCGATGCCGCTGCCGCCCTGATGGCGCCGCGGGCGCGGGAAAAAGGCATCGATCTGGCGGTGTATGTCGAGCCGGCGGCGCGCGGCGCCTATCGGGGCGATCCGGCGCGCGTGCGCCAGATCCTGCTCAACCTGCTGGGCAATGCCATCAAATTCACGGAAAAAGGCGGCGTCGCCGTGCAGGTGACGGTGAAGCTGGGCGAGCCGCTCGATCCGGACGGAAGAGTGCCGCTGCGCTTCGAGATCACGGATACCGGAATCGGCATGGCCGAAAGCGTGCGCGAGCGGCTGTTCCTGAAATTCAGCCAGGCCGACAGTTCCATCACCCGCCGTTTTGGCGGCACCGGCCTAGGCCTGGCCATCTGCAAGCAGCTGGTCGAGCATATGGGCGGCGAGATCGGGGTCTGCAGCAAGCTGGGTGCGGGCTCTGTCTTTTGGTTTGTCATTCCTTTTGAAAAGGCAAGTGCGGGCCTGGTCGATCGCGATTCCGTGCCGGAGCATTTCCGCGCTCTCAAGGCCCTGGTGGTCGACGATATCGATTTCAATCTGGAAGTGATGAGCCGGCACCTGAAGGCCTTCCATATCCAAGCCGCGACCGCGCGGGACGGATTCGCAGCCCTGGCGGAATTGGAGCGGGCCTGGCATTACGGCCAACCCTACGACATCGTCTTTTTGGATCAGATGATGCCCGGCCTTTCGGGTGACGCGCTGGTCAAGCGCATCCGCGCCACGCCGTCCCTGGCCGAGACCAGGCTGGTGGTGGTTTCTTCCGCCGGCCGCGGTGCCATTCGCGAGCTCAATGTGCGCATCGACGGGCTGCTGGAAAAGCCTGTGCGCCATCAAGAGCTGCTGGATGTCTTGGCCAATATGTTTGCCGGACCCAGCGAGGAAGAGGCCCCTGCCGCGAACAAAGGCGCCGGCTTGGCGCTCGCGGCGCAAGCCGTCCCGTTGCGCGTTCTTTTGGCGGAAGACAACAAGGTCAACCAGCAATATGCCTGCGTCCTTCTCAGCACGGCGGGTCACCACGTAACCGTGGCGGAGAACGGCCATCAAGCGGTGGACGCTCTGCGCGCAGCCGATTTCGACGTCGTGCTGATGGACATACAGATGCCGGAACTGGATGGCGTTCAGGCCACGCGCCAAATTCGCGGCCTGCCGGCACCCAAAAACGGCATTCCCATCATTGCCATGACCGCCCACGCCATGGCCGGCGCCCGGGAGGAATATCTTGCGGCGGGCATGGATGATTACGTCTCCAAGCCGTTCCAGCCGGACACGGTGCTGTCAAAACTTTCGCAACTGGGCGGCGCGCCCAGGAAGGACGCAGCGACGTCCGAAGAGGGCGCGTTCGATATTCTGGATCAAGCCACGCTCGCAGATCTGAAGGCGTTGATGTCGGACGACAATATGCGGGACTTTGTGACGCTATGCCTGCGGGGCGCCGAGGGACATGTCGCGCAGATCGAGGCTTGTTTGGCCGCTCGCGATCCCAAAGGCGTGGCTCGGGAAGCCCATATGCTGATAAGTGTCGCCGGGAATATGGGCGCCATGCGGCTGAGCGAGTTGGCCCGAAAGGTCGAGAGTGCTGCGAGCCATCCTGCCTCTCTCCCGGCCGCGATCACGCGGCTGAAAGCATGCCTGGATGTCTCTCTGCCGCTGGTGGAGCAGGAGATCGCCAAGCTGGACCCCGAAGAAAGCCGAAAAATCACGGCCTGATCCGGCGTTTTGCCTGCGCACCGCCTATTACCGGCATCGCCGAAGCCCAGCAATGTGATTAAAATGGTTCAGGCTCGAAAAGAGGTGAACCATGGTTCGCAAGCTGACCCTCAAGGACCTGATCGAGCGTTTGGAAACTCCCGGTTGGCGGCTTGTCACCGATGAAGACGACAAGGCCAAGGCCGATACCAGCACGCTGAAAGATGTCCTGGAAACGACTCACCGGCGAAGGGACACCGGCGCCCTCATCAAGCAGGTTGAGACTACGGTGGAATTGGACATGATTCAAATCCAGCAGCTTTGGCAGCACCTGGGACTGCCGACCGTCTGACATTTCCAATTCGGCTGCCGCGCGTTTACCATAACTGGCCGCGGCCCGCGGATTTTTTTGTGCAATTGTGATTCGCGCGAAGCGCCGCGTCTTGGATGGGCGGCGCCGGCGTGCTATCGATCATAAAAAAAGGGAGTCGGGGGGCCCTGAGCATGCACATTAAAGCATCCGCATCCTTACGAAAAATTCTTCGCATCGCGCCTTGGGTGGCGCTGGGACCTTTCACCGGCCTGTTGGGTTGGCGCATGGAGCGCAGTCTTCAAGCCAAGAACCGGCTGCTTGCGGTGCTTTATGGCGTGGCGATCGTCAGCACCTCGGCGATGCTGGTGTCGGGATTCGGACAATCGCTTGGCGCCTGGCTGAAATAAGGCCGTCTTCAATCCCGCTGCGCTTCAAGGCAAGGTGCTGGGCTTTCCCTGTTGCTTGGCGCGAATCCGCAAGCAATAGCCGAACAGGCTCGCCCATAAGATCAGGGCGACGATATAAACCACGAAGGTTTCGGCACTGGCATGGGAGTAGATATAGGCCGTGAGGAGCGCGAACAAACCACCGGGCAGCAGGATCGGCTTGAGGTTGCGCAGCAATTTTCCCTCGTCGATGGGTTCGGACAATCACACGGGTGACAGGATCAGCTACGCATCCTCAGGCAAGATCCATAAAGAATATCGACCAGCTTGTTCTGGCAGGCCGCCAAATGATCGGCTTCCAGCTGATCGATCTCACTTTGATAGGAAATGGCGAGGCTCGGCTTGCGCCGCTCGGCCAAGCAATGACCGCTCGAATTCGAGGCCCGCACCATCAACAGGCGGAAGTCCTCGCTGAGATGCGGCCGTAGCGCGCGATAATGGAATTCCTTGGCAAGGCGGCGCCGGTATTGCTCGTTGTCCAGGTGCCGCTGGACGGCCAGCACAATGGAAGTCCGCGCATCGGCGATCAGGAGTGTCAGTTGCTTGGGATGCAGCGATAAAAAGATCGCGCCGGAAATGCTCTGCCTGTTCGAAACGGCGCCGTGAATATAGTCCGTGTCCAATCTCTCATAGACGCCTCTCTGAAGCTGATAATCGATCAAGCTCCGGATGGAGTCATAGGCGTCAGCACCCATGGCCGGAATTTCCAATGCTTCGCCGTGCGACAAACGCTTCGCCGTCATTCCGCTATACCGCTGGGCCCCCAATGCGGGGGCAACCTTCTTGTAGGACCATAGCCAACGCAACTGTTTTGTTGGCTTTTCGGACTCTGTGCGACGGCCGCCCACGGCTTTTGGTCTTGTGCGAAAGCAGGCTTGCAAGCGAATGCACCCTGCCTATTGGATGATCGCCTGTGACCACCCCTACAGCTTGAAAGACAACAACCCTGGCCCACACAGGTTCAAGACCTCAAGAGAGCCAAAAGCAGCAAGCCGGCCGCGGACAGGCAAATTGCCAGGAACACCATCCAAAAGCCAAAACTTCCCGCCCCCAGAAATCGCGCGATCCTGGCTTCGAAAGCCTGAGATAGGTTTTCCAACGTGAAATTCGGGTTGGCGTCCGACTGGGGGTTCGAGACCGGTTCGTTCGACATAATCCTCGCCATTACGGCGCAGGTGGGGTGCGCCATCCTCACAACCAAGAATTATTCCGGGCCCCCGCCCTTCAGCGTGCCCTACCCCAATCAAGGTTAAGCAAAGGGCGGGCCAAATTTGTTAGCCTTTGGAGATAAAGGAGTTTTGAGGGCCCGCCGCGGACTTTGCTGATGAATTGTCAATGACGGCTACAGGTCGCGAGCGTAACCAACATGTGGGAAGGGACTATTCCTAGGCTCAAGCTTCGGCAAAGATTCAACCGGGGATTATCACCGCAGGGGCAGGTGAGTGCCGCTCATACGAGATTTTCTGGATAGAATCCTGCACAGGCCGGAGGCGCCGGAGCCCCGTCTATCGCGGCGCGCCTGTCCGACCTGCAATGGGCAGATGCGGTACATCCCGGTGTGGTACGGGACACGGGTTTGTAATCGCGTGTGCGATGACTGCGGCTATATCGATCCGGTTGCGGTGAAGATGCGCAATCCGCAGCCGTTCATAGACGAAGACTGAAGTGGCGACGCAAATCAATAAGGCCCCGCAAGGGGGCCTTATTGATTTGGCGGACAGAGAGGGATTGCGAAAAACATGCTTGGCATGTTTTTCGTCCTCGGCTCTGCCTCGGATCGCTCGTTTCGCTCGCGCCCAAAATTGCCTGTCGGCAATTTTGTCGAACAAGGGTCCGTAATACCGATCCCTATCCGCCATAAAAAAGGGCCCACAAGGGGCCCTTTTTAATGGCGGACAGAGAGACCGCCAATTCCCGTCTATGACGATCTAAGCCCGTCCACGGACCGGTGATTTAACCCAATAAAAATAGGCGTTCCTGCTGCTGTTGGCTTTGGCCGTCCATTTGCGTCTATGGCGGCCTTGGGGGTAGAGTTGGGGGTAGAAGAGTTCTACCCCCGATACGCCAAATGCCCCAATTGACCGTCGCGAAGGTCCGTAATGCCACCCATCCAGGCGGCAAAACAAAGCGCCCTGTTAGGCTTGGGGACGGCGCAGGGCTGTATTTGCAGATCGCAGTTGGCGATACCAAGAGT
>Ga0105243_10001168_pt1 | contig 23807 bp, 19 predicted proteins | sample KBSM34metaG_FD_81525 | JGI IMG/M metagenome (GOLD analysis project Ga0105243, IMG submission 81525) | Miscanthus rhizosphere microbial communities from Kellogg Biological Station, Michigan, USA - KBS M3-4 metaG | ecosystem: Host-associated > Plants > Roots > Rhizosphere > Soil | place... | reverse complement strand
TACCGCCAGGCCTACCAGCACCGCATGCCGCTCATCCTCAAGGGCCCCACGGGCTGCGGCAAGACGCGCTTTGTGGAGTACATGGCGTGGGCGCTCAAGCGCCCCCTGGTCACGCTGGCCTGCAACGAGGACATGACGGCTTCCGACCTGGTGGGCCGCTACCTGCTGGATGCCGACGGCACGGCCTGGCACGACGGCCCGCTGACCCTGGCCGTGCGCCACGGCGGCATCTGCTATCTGGACGAAGTGGTGGAGGCCCGCCAGGACACCACCGTCGTCATCCACCCGCTGACCGACGCGCGCCGCACCCTGCCGCTGGACAAGAAGGGCGAGGTGGTCCACGCGCACCCTGACTTCCAACTGGTGGTCTCCTACAACCCCGGCTACCAGAGCAGCGCCAAGGACATGAAGCCATCGACCCGCCAGCGCTTCGCCGCGCTGGACTTCGACTACCCGGCGCCCGAGATCGAGGCGGACATCGTGGCCCACGAGACCGGCATTGCCCCGGCCACCGCTCGCAGCCTGGTCAGTCTGGCACGCAGCACGCGCGAACTACGCCACCGGGGCCTGGACGAAGGCGCCTCCACCCGCATGCTGATCTACGCAGGCCTGCTGATGCGCGACGGCATGCCGGTGCATGACAGCTGCGACATGACCATCACCAGCGCCCTGACCGACGACCCCGACACCGCCGCCGCGCTGCGCCAGCTGGTCGAAGCCGAGTTCGGCGCCTGAGGGCCGCGCGCCATGGCCATCATCTCCGTTGCCTTGCCCGAAGAGTCCCACCTGCTGCACACGCTGGGCCTGCTGGCCAGCGGCCTGGCGCGCCAGCCTGTCGCCGTGCAGGCACTGGCCAGGGCGCCGGCCAGTGCCCCGGCGCCGGGCCAGGCCCACGCCCTGCCGCCGCGCGCCGTGCTGATCAGCCAGCCTGCCCGGCTGCTGATTCCCGCCAACTTGCCCATTCAGGCAAACCTGCACGCAGCAACGATGGCCCATGCCGCAGCCCATCTGCGCTTTTCGCCCGCCCGCCAGGACAGCAGCGCCCTCAAGCCCATGGGCCAGGCCGTGGTGGGCGCACTGGAAGATGCGCGCGTGGAGCGGCTACTGTGCCTGCAGCACCCCGGCGTGCGCCGCTGGTTCGAGGCCTGCATCGCGCCCGAGCCCGACCCATCCGACCTGGGCTTTGCCGCCTTCATGGCCCGGCTGGACCGTATGCTGCTGTGGCCAGACCGTATGGACGGCAACCACTGGATCCACAAGGCCCGTGACCTGTTCGAGAACACCGCCACGCGCCACGGGCTGGAGGACTACGCCGCATTCCGGGCCATTGCCTCCATCCTGGCCAACGACCTGGGCCAGATGCGCGTGCGCATGGACCCGCAGCACCATGCCGTGCCCAGCATCTACCGTGATGACAACAGCTATCTCTGGCAGCATCCGGAGTCGCCCCAGGGCGAGGAAGACACACTCGCGCTGCAGCAGTCCGCTGCGCGTGCGGCCCCTCCTCCATCGGCCGGCGCAGGACAGCAGTCCGATGCCCAGGAAGGCCAGTCGCTGGACCTGGACCCAGGCCTGGAACTGTCGCGCCACAGCTATCCGGAATGGGACCGCAGGTCGGAGCGCCTGAAGACGGACTGGTGCACCGTCATCGACACCCTGCCCGCATGGCAGGCCGAGGCTCTGGCCGGCAAAGGCTCCAAGGCCGGCAGACAGACACTGCCGCCCCTGCCGCTGCCGCCCGCACGCCAGCTGGACCGGCGCCAGCGCCTGCGCCGCCAGTGGGAAGGCGATGACCTGGACTTCAATGCCGCCATCGAGGTCCAGGTGGACCGCCGCCTGAACCTGCGACCGGAACCTCGCCTTTTCATGCGTGCCGGCAAAGGCCCGCGCCCCACCAGCGTGCTGGTGCTGATGGACGCTTCCGAATCGGTCAACACGCCCGGCCCCCACGGCGCCAGCCTGCTGGAGCTGGAGAAACAGGCGGCCCTCATGCTGGCCGAATCGCGCGCAGGCCACAGAACCGGCGTGGACCGCCTGGCCATCCACGCCTTCTCGTCCAACACGCGCGCCGAAGTCCGCTACCTGCGCCTGCTGGACTTCGGCCAACCCTTTGCCGCAGCAGCGGCCACCCGGTTGCAGGCACTGCAGGGCCGCCATTCCACCCGCCTGGGCGCCGCCCTGCGCCACGCCAGCAGCCTGCTGGCAGCGGAGCCTGCTGGCCAGCGCCATCTGCTGGTGGTCACCGACGGCGCACCCGCCGACATCGACGTGCATGACGATCGCTACCTGATCGAAGACGCGCGCCATGCCGTGCAGCAGGCCCGCGCCGCAGGCATACGCATCAGTTGCCTGGCCGTGGACAGCCAGGCAGACGGCTATGTGCGCCATATCTTTGGCGGGCGCAACTACGGCATTGCCGACGACGCACGGCATCTGCCAAGGCGGCTGTCCCAGATGGGCGCAAGGCTCGCAGCCGGCCGCTGACCACGGCAAGCGCCACGGAAATCTCGATTAACCTGAAGCCTGCAAAGAACGCACGCCAGCACTTGGCACAGAAGGAACCCATGAACGACCCCGTCAGAGTCGGCATTCTTTACTCGGCCACCGGCACCACATCGACCATCGGCCAGTCCCAGCTGCAGGGCGCGCAGCTGGCCATCGACGAAATCAACGAGGCGGGCGGCCTGCTGGGGCGTGAACTGGTCGCCGTGCGCTACGACCCGGCCTCCACGCCGGCCCGCTATGCGGCCCTGGCCGAGCAACTCATCGTGCGCGACGGCATCAACGTCATCTTCGGCTGCTACATGTCCAGCAGCCGCAAGGCCGTCATCCCCATCGTCGAGAAATGGAACAAGCTGCTGTTCTATCCCACGCTCTACGAAGGCTTCGAGTTCTCGGGCAATGTCATCTACACGGGCGCCGCGCCCAACCAGAACAGCGTGCAACTGGCCGACTACATGACCAGCAGCTTCGGCGCGCGGGTCTACCTCATCGGCTCGGACTACATCTACCCCTATGAGTCCAACCGCATCATGGGGGAGCTGGTCATGCAGCACCCGGGCAGCGACAAGCTGGGCGAACACTACCTGCCGCTGGACGCCACCGAGCGCGACTACGCGGCCATCATGCAGGACATCCGCGCCAGGCAGCCGGACTTCATCTTCTCCACCGTGGTCGGCGACTCCACGGCCAGCCTCTACCGCGCCTATGCCGATGCGGGCTTCAACCCGCAGACCATGCCGATTGCCAGCCTCACCACCTCCGAGGCCGAGATCGCCCAGATGGGCGCCGATGTGGCTGCCGGCCACTTCACGGCCGCGCCCTACTTCCAGTCCATCGATTCGCCCGCCAACGCGCGCTGCCTGGCCCGGCTGCGCCAGCGCCTGGGCGACGACTGCCGGCCCAACCTGTGCTGGGAGGCCGCCTACTTTCAGATGCACCTGTTTGCCAACGCCTTCCGCCAGGCCGGCAGTGACCGCATAGGCGAGCTGCTGCCCCATCTGCTGGGCGGCGAATTCGACGCGCCCCAGGGCCGCATCCGGCTGGATCCCGACAACCACCACACCTGGCTGCACCCGCGCGTGGGCCGCGCCAATGCGCAGGGCGGCTTCACCATCGTGCGCCAGGCCACCCGGGCCGTCTCGCCCGACCCCTACCTGGTCACCCACTCCCTGGGCGACTGGACCGCCAGCCTCGGTGCCCTGGAGAACTGAGCGTGGATGCCGCCCCGAACAAGGACACCGGCAGCGCTGCCACAGGCCGGCCGCTGCTGGAAAGAAAACCGCTGCTGCGTGCCACCTCGCCCCAACTGAAGGAACTGCGCCAGCTGCGCATTGCCGTCGTCCACCCCGACGACGCGGACGGCCGACTGCTGGCCCAGCAACTGCAGCGCATAGGCTGCCAGGTCCAGGCCATCTGGCCGCCCCAGCCCTGCCTGCCCGAGGGCACGGACGTGGTATTCCTGGCCGTGCGCCCCGATCACCTGCAGTTGAACTACGCCTGGACCCAGGGCGAGGGAGAGAGCCCGCCCACCGCCATCGCCGTGGTCAACTACGAGAACCCCACCATCGTCTCCGCCGTGCTGGAGCTGCAGGTGCAAGCCATCCTGCCCTCGCCCATCCGCTCCTTCGGCTTGCTGTCCACCCTGGTGCTGGCGCGCAGAAACCACAGGGAATCACGCCAGCAGCAGCAGCGCATCGCCAAGCTCCAGGCCAAGCTGCTGGGCCAGCGCCGCGTGGCCGAAGCCAAGGCAATCCTCATGCAAACCCACCAGATCAACGAAGACCAGGCCTACGACATGATCCGCGCCCAGGCCATGAGCCGGCGAAGCTCGGTGGAGGAGATTGCCCAGGCCATCGTCCATGCGAGCGAAATACTGTCGCTGGGCAAGGGCGTGGGCCGGTGAAGGGGCCGGGGCATCGCGCGCCTGCAGATGCCCCTCTCGCGGATGCCCTCCAGGGTGCCGGGCAGGAGCAATGTGAGGAATGAGGCGCTATTGGCACATCGCCGATGCTTCGGCTGCCAAGTCCTTATAGACCGTGTATTGGCAAGTCCACTTATCCGGAGCAGACGAATACCCGCCCTCGAAGTAGCTTCCGCCTCGTCCCGCCGTGACGCGGCATCCTCCGCTGACAACCGTCTTACCGGCCGAACAGGAGGCAGTTACTTCGACAGCGGCGTCAGTGAAGTCGGCAAACGCCCAGGATCCAGTGTTGATCATCTTGGTCAAGGTCACCGAACCTGCCCCAGACGGACCTTGCAAGCCTTGTGGTCCATCGGCGCCGGTCGGTCCCGTCGCCCCGGTTGGCCCGGTATTGCCTGTCGGACCCTGCGCTCCCTGCAGACCCGTGGAGCCCGCCGTACCGGCCGTGCCTGCCGTTCCCGTCGCCCCTGTTGCCCCCGTCGGCCCGGTGGCGCCGGTAGAGCCCGTCGCGCCAATGCCGGTGGCTCCCGTGGCCCCGGTCGTGCCCGTAGCACCTGTTGCACCTGTGGGCCCTGTCACGCCCGTGGCTCCCTGGACGCCAATTGCGCCTTGAACCCCTGTCAAACCCGTAGCACCTGTTGCGCCCGTCGGTCCGGTAGGACCCGTTGCACCTGTTGCACCCGTGCCATTGGTCCCCGTCACACCGGTAGCCCCCGTCGCCCCCGTGGTGCCAGTCGCACCTGTGGGCCCGGTGGCACCCGTGGCGCCGGTAGCTCCAGCGCCCACACCCGCCGCACAGTGCACCAGCTGCCCCGTAACACCGTCAACACACAGCAACTGAGAGCCTGTGGCTGTATCGGCGGGCAGGGCTGGCACCAGTACCTCGCCAGTACGCTGGACCCTCAGGCGCTCGGCACCCACGGAGTTCTTGATCACGAAATCGCCATTGGCAGGCAGCGTGATGGAGACATCGGCCGCGAGGGCGGCAGGCGCATGCAGTCCGGCGCACGAAAGCAGGGCCAGCAGCAGGGCGGGAACGGGGCGATGATTGTGGTTCATAGGTTTTTCAGGAGCAGGGTGCGAATTGCGCTGGCGACGCAGGGCCATGCCACCGAGCAGCAGACTCATCAGCATCAGTCCACAGGTGTTGAGCGTGGGAATGCTGGCGGGCGATGTCACCAGTACAGGCATTGCACGCCTGATGCAATTTGTGACTCCACGCACACCGAGCACAGGAGCTCGGCTTGCCGAAGCCGGGCAGATGATGAGTGAGAAAATGATTCTCACGTAAGAAAAATTAACAATTGATTAATGAGTATCACATCAAAACAACTATCAGCCACTCAAATCACATGAAATTCCAAGCAATCCGTCTCGCAGCCGGTTCAAGCCTGGAGGAAAGCAACCCATGATGGCCTCTACCGCTCTGCAATCAGACTGGCTCGATGCCCCCAAGATTGACAGAGTCATGCAGCGGAATATCTGCCCGGCAAGTGCTTCATCACCAGGCAAAAGCATGGGTACAAGCGGGCGGGATGACACAATCGCCCGACCACATCTCAGAACGTGAGAGAGCAATGACAGATCTGAAGAAGTTGCAAGAAGACAGAGAATCGGAAAGCAACGCACCCAAAAATCATCTTGAGCAGAGCCCCGCAGCTCCTGTCGATATCACGCCACACACCACAGGCTTGAGTGGATCCGTCGCAGGACGTGACTATAAAGCTCTGGACCGGATGAGAGCGGCCTTGAATGCAAGCATCTCCGTCTTGTCGCCTGAAGAACTTCTCAGGGATGAGCCTGCTCAATTGCCACAGAGCATTCCGAAACCTGAACTCCAATCGACAACATCAGGCTCCCAAGACTCATCGCCATCGCCATCCAAAGAAGCAAACATATATCCACAACAGGCTTCAGGCCGTTCCAAATATGGTTCATTCAACCAGTCTTATCTACTTGGTGGAAAAACCCCTACTCAAATAGCTAGTCATTCCGGCATCACATCGAAAAACTCAAACCCCGCCAGCTCCACAGACAATAAAAACAGGGAAATTCATGCTTCGCCGGAAATTCCTCTCATCGAGTTCAACGGAAAAATAAGCAGCCCCATCGCGACCAAATCAAACCCTGCGATTAATATCAAAAAAGCAGAAAAGCCGATCTCCAAAAATACACCAGATCATCAGATAAAAATTCAGAAAACACCAGACAGCCACGCCAAAAAAAGCACTCCAATTCAACCCATACCGCTCAAATTACTATCCAGAGGGGGAGACACCCAACCCCGTCAACAAATAACAGGATCGACGCCGTTCGGCCACATGCTGGAGGAGCGGCGAAGGGAACAGGAAGAGCGCGAAGACAAAAGAACCGAGTACGCTAGGCGCAGCGCGATAGCCTCGGAAGCAGCGTTGCGGGCAGAACGAAATCGCACGCTGGAAGCGCAAAAAGAAGCCGCCTTCTACCGTAATGAGGCCGCCCGCGCAAAGGACGAGGCAATGCTCGCCCGCAAAGGCATGTGGCTGGGACTGATGGCGGCCTTGGCTGGTGTGTGCACTGCCATCCTTGCTTACCTGATAACCGCGCCGCACACCTGTTGAGCGGCTTTGCACCATGACCCAATCCGGCCAGCCCCGGACAGGCCACGGCTGCTGCACCCATCGCTAAGTTACAGCTCCTAACTGTGCTTCGGGCTGTCTTCATGTGCTCACCTATCGGGATAGACCTCTGCCTAGCTCAGAAGCCTTTGAGCAGAAGGACACATCGAATCACTTTCGAATATCCCCTATCCATGGGTTCGCATCCAAAAGATTAAAAGTCCGATCCACCGAAATATGCATAAGAGAGAAAGATTTTACAATCAACAAACTGCAGCGATAGCCACGCCTCTAGTATTTTCGAAATCATGCATTTGCCCTCGACTTCTACCTACTTTGGACAGATTTTGGTCAAAGTGGATGGTCTGGTTGGTAGTCTTGCACTCAGCGTTGGAAAGCTCTTCTGCAAGCCCTCGGTAGAAATGTATAGACCCGAACCCGGGACACATCTATTTCACCACTTCATCTTTCCTCAGATACCCGCAGGCCATTTCCTCTCTCTGGCATTTTTTTATCAAAAATACTATTTCTTAGGCCACAAATCCACACAACAAAAAATAAAGCGAGATATACATCTCGCTTTATGAAAATCCAAATATGCTAATCGCTTAATTTTTCCGCGATTAGAGCAGCACCGCTACCTGACTGCAAAGTCACCACCCCAAGCATATCAAAGAATTGAACCCTCAGTGTATCGCCGGCAGCCAAAGCCAAAATTGATTCACCATCGAACCTTGAAACGCTGATCGTTGTATTCTCTGTAAGCGCCGCAACTGGCGTACCATTCAACAAAACCCTTGCTGAAACAAGCATATTGGCGTTAGTTTTAATAGAATATTTAACCCTATACCTGCCACTCGAAGGGACAGTAAACATCGTATTTAAACCATTAACCATGAATCCAGAGAGATTCTGCGACTGAGGCAATGGAATATCGGTACCACCGAGAACCACAGCTATTACGGCACCGCTTGTATTGTGAGCAGCCATTGAGGTGGCAGTAGTTCCTCCAGCCCCTGCTGGTCCGGTGGGGCCTGTGGGACCAGACAAGCCAATATCACCCTGCGCCCCCGTCGGACCTTGAAGGCCCGTGGCACCAATGGGGCCTTGAGCGCCTGTCTGGCCCGCTGGGCCTTGAACGCCAGTCGGACCTGTGGGTCCCGCCGGGCCTGCCTGGCCGGTGGCGCCGGTCGCGCCTGCCGGTCCTGTTGCACCGGTCGCTCCGGTTGCTCCCGTCGGACCCGGGTTCCCCACAATCGCGCCTGCTGCGCACTTGCCCAGTCGCCCCGTCGCGTCGTCATAGCAGGCCACGCTGCCAGCCTCCGTTGTATTGGACAGGTTGGGCAGATATACATCGCCTGTTTCCATCACCCGGAACCGCTCTGCATTGCCTGCATTGTTCTTGATGACGAATCCACCATTGGCCGGCGGTGTGATGGTGATGTCGGCGCCGCCAGGAGCCGCCATCGAAGCACCACTCAAAACAATGGCTACGGCGAAGGAAACAGAGCGCAGCGTAAATTTCATGGTTTTCATGGTCGTGAATGTTGTGTCATCGGCGTTGCGGAGCGCCGGCCAACGCCGGCTTGGTTTTGCCGCCATATCCTTCACATAGAACCGCAGGCTCATTCAAGCCCATCAACGGGACGGGAGTAGAGCCACGAGCAGCTTTCAGCAAGCTGCTCATACAGCTGCGTACTACTGGAAGACCAGCGGGGACGTGATCGTCGCCGGCAGCCCCACAAGTGCGGGGGTGATGGTCTGCAACTGCCAGGCATGCTGGGTGCTGCTGGAGGTTCCGCAGGCCGGATTGTCGATGCCAGTGATGCCGCTCATGGCCGCAGACAGCACGGTTCCATTGGACTGCGGTGCAGAAGCCGGAACCATGAACGATGCCAACGAACCGGACCACACCAGCGTCTTCGCATAGATAGATGCGGGTGTGGAGTTCCCCGAATTGAGGAAGGCTGTACCTGAGCAGAGATTGCCGCCACTGCCTTGGTAGTAGATTTGGCCGTTGGGGACTGTGCCGTCCCACGACATCACAAGCAAATGTCCTGTACTGGTCACGATCGTGATGCTGCTGCGAGTTGCGCTCAAGACCTTTCCAAGAACGTTGTTGGCACCGTCCACCAACTGCACCCCGCCGCTGCCAGCAGGACCCGTCGCGCCGGTGGCGCCAGTGGGGCCGGGAATTCCCTGAATCCCTTGATTGCCTTGAGCGCCCTGTGCCCCTTGGGACCCCGTGGGGCCAACCGGCCCAACGCCTCCAGTCGAACCCGGAGCGCCCTGCACGCCTTGGATTCCTTGAAGGCCCTGCGCCCCGGTGGATCCGGTGGGGCCGGTCGCTCCGGTTGCACCCGTCGCACCTGTGGGGCCTGCCGCACCGGTGACTCCTGGTATGCCGGCGCCAGTGGGGCCGGCAGGGCCGACTGCCCCTGTAACCCCCGTAGGACCCATGGGACCTGCCACGCCGGTCGCTCCAGGCGTACCTGCGCCGGTAGGCCCGGTAGGACCGACAGCTCCTGCAGGACCAGTGGCCCCCGTCGCTCCTGCGCCCACGCCTGCCGCGCAGGGCATGAGCTGCCCAGCGCCGTCATGGCAAGTCACATGGGTGCCGGAGGCCGATGTTGACGGCAGCGCAGGGATCAGAACCTGGCCGGTGTCCTGGACGCGCAGGCGTTCCTGCCCAGCCTGGTTCTTGATCACAAACCCGCCACCGGCAGGAGGCGTGAGAGTGATGTCAGCCGCCAAGGCGCCAGCCGCATGCAGCGCTGCAACGGAGGAGAGAGTGAGGATCAGCCAGGGAGACGCAGCAGTTGGTTTTTTTCGCATGATTCAGGAAATCGCAACGGTTCAAAAAGATGTCTTGCAGATTGCGCGTGCATCGCGCCGTGGAGCCGACGACCGCTTGCGCTGCACCCAAACAGCGATGGACATCAGCAGGGAAAGAAGCATCAGCCCGTACTCGCTCAAGGTCGGAATGGCGGCTGCGGAAACCGGCGCGCCGATCTGCACATTCGCTGGCACAGTGGCATTGCCACGCACTACCGTCGCTCCAGGGCCAAGGTTGATGACGGCCGTGCCGCTGGCCGCCTGCAGTACCACCGGCTGGCCAGGCACGCCCTCAATGGTCAGAGTGCCGAGCACGGTAATGTTGGCCCCGACGGGAAGAACGAAAGTGCGCCCACTCGTGCTCTTGATGGTCAGGTTCTGCACCACGAGTGTTCCGCTCAGCTGGCTCGTGTTGCCTGGGTCGCACCCATCGCGCAGCTCTATCGTGTTGTTCCCCGCATTCAGCGACCCATTGATGTGCAGGTCACCGCCCACGGACAGCGTTCCGCCGCTGCTGGTGATGGCTGCCGTGCTTCCAAAGGTTGCTGAAGAATCCACAGTCAGCGCCCCCCCGAGATCCAGGGTCCCTTGCATGTCCAACGAGGAGCAGGACAGGTCAACAGAACCGCCAGGGGGAACGACCAAGGAACTACCGGGAGGGTAGGACCATTGAGCTGCGGCGTTGGAGCACAGTAAAAGTGCAACACCTGCTGCGCTCAGCCAGCGGGAAATTGAAAAATTCATCAGGGGAGGCTCCGGTAAGGCCGAGACCCACCTGACGTGGATCCGACTCAAAAAAGTATCAAACATTGTCAACTGAAACAAAACGCGCTTCATTAAAGAAACTTATCAAGAAGTCTGTTGCATTTAGCATGCAAACTATCACTTCTGTTTTTACAAACACGTTTTGCACTTCTTGGCTCAGGAGGCGTACCGTCGCAGCGGCGGTGGCCGCGGGCCCGGCAGGCATGCTGGTGTCCGGCTTTGCCCTTGGTGGTACAAGAGGTGTCCGTATCGTCGTCGCCCTCTTCCTGGATATCGATGGCACCACAACTCACGTCATGGGCTGATTTTGAAAACTCATTATCAAATAAATGAATGGTTTTCAAACTCTGTCAATTTTTGTCTCGCCTGCACAAAAGAATAATCATCAACGTAGAATCTGGTTGCGCTCAAAAACACAATGAGCCCCAATGATAAAACCCCCAACTGAAAGAGACATATGATGATTGAAGGCGGATGGTGGAAAGCCTACACAAAAAATGGCAGGTATGTAGGCCATATCGAAGGAGACGAATTCATCATGGGCGCCACCAGGATCTTATATCGAGTGAGCGACAACAAGCTCTATTCAACAGAAGCACCTCCATCACATATAGCAGATATATTGAAAAATCAAGCAGTCACGTTGAATGGCGAAATTCTGCTGAAGTTCTTCAAGGCAAAGAAACCCTGATAAATTGATTTATTTGCGCCAACATTTCGTAACAATAACAGTTTCCACATCGGAGCATCCAGACCAATCTTCGATATTCCCCTTTAGCTCAGGAATTCATAGGATTCAATAAAGACGTTTTATGAGAAAAACCCGCATCATGCGGCCACCGTCATGGCACGAACCGGCAACTTGCGTCCAGGATGAACACGTAGTTGTATTCTGTGAATCAACTCCTTAGTCAAAACCCGACCTGCAGTGAGTAAAACCAAACCCTCTCCAGACATAAAATCCTGCGCCAAGACCATTCCAGGCTTGAGATCTGAACAGCGAATATAAAATGGTGCAGGATCAACAGCGGGCGTTGCCTGCAGCAGAATCTGCAAGAATGCATCGACTACCTCAGGGTCGAATTGCGTACCCCTGCCATGGGATATTATGGTTCTTGCCTCTGCCGGAGTGAGAGATTTACCGTTCAAATGTCCTATTGTCAGGTCATCATAACAATCTGCGACTGCGATTATTCGCGCACCTACTGGAATATTTTCCCCTTTCAGCTCATCCGGGTAACCTGCGCCATCGAAACGCTCATGATGGCCTCTGACCAAAGTGGCAACCCCATGTGCGTCATCTATTGACAGGAGCAGTTGCTCTCCCAAGCTGGAGTGGGTTCGATATTTCTCCAGCTCTTCATGGCTTAAGCTGGTCACTGATTTATTCAACAACCCGTCGGGCAGCGTTATGTGTGCAATATCATGAATCAACGCAGCGACAAAGGCATTTTGCTGCTCACTTTCGTCAAGCTGCATGATATTTGCCGTTCATCGAGTCAGGTCGGCCACGCGTCGAGAATGGCCGGCAAGCGCCCCTCCTCGCCACTCCAGAAGATTCGAGAACATCCGGATTGTCGCCAAGAAACTCCTCTTGAGCTTTCTATGTGCTTCCAGAAGCTCGTCGTCATGCTCGTGCGCAGCATTCTCCAGCTTCGAACTGAGTTCACTCAACTCTTTCACCAGCGTCCGATTTCTCTGTTCGAGGCGAATATTTTCCTGGCGTGAAATCCTTTGCTCATTCAACTGTTCAATAGTCGCAAAAAATTGATCGCTATCCGATGGACTGATAATATGACGGCACAATCCCAATAAACGCCCAATACCTCCCCCAGCGTTCCCTCTCCCGCCTTCATCCAAAATAATCACGGAAATATTGCACGATTGGACAATCAATTCTTCCAACCACCTTCCGCCGTCCACGTCAAGCAGCCGCGTGTTGCATATAAGCAAATCAACACGCCTCCTTTCGAGCACATTCTGCAGATCAGATTCGCTCGCCACCCAACTCAGCTCATACCCGGCTGGATCAAGCAATAGGCTTAACCCTGAAAAATCCTCCATCCCAGGGTCCGCCAGCAATGCTTGCAAGCGCGATTGGGGCGAGAATGAGTCTTGTTTCCTCATGTCATTCATTCAATTTGCCTCAACTGGTTAAATGCATGATGCAATGCTCAAAGCACATGTAGAACTTGCCACAAAATGCATCCGGAAAAATAGAATTTTTTCAACAATCCGCAATGACTGAAGATCAAATTTATCTAACGCACTTCTTTTTTCCAAAACTCAAACTATCCAGAAGCAAGCTGGACGCGATATGTGAGTAATGTGCATGCTGGAGTTTGATGCTGGAATGCCTCCGGCTTTTGCAAGCACCACTATGCTTGCGTGCCAGGCATGCAAGGCCTGCAACTCAGGCTCACGTCTTCGAAGATCCGCGCCGGTCTCGCGGCCGATCAGGTGCTGCCCTGTATCCGCACCTGTATCCGCACCTGCAGCCGCCTCGCTACCCGCCTTGGTGGCCGGGATAGGCAGACTGCTGGCCGCCTTGACAGTCCCGGTCTGCATCAACACCTTCCTGCTGGCTACCCGAGCAGCCGCCACGGTGCTCTTCCATTGGCCTTCGTCGCGCCACTCATGGGCCTGGCCGCTTGAAGCCGGGCCAGGCCGGAGGCCGGCCGGCGCGAAGTCCACCTTTTGCTACGACCCCACTCAGTCACGTTTTCGGCCGCGCTGACATAATCCCGCGGCAGCTCCCCCACTGAGACCTTTTTGTGCAGAGCCCGGCCTGAAGCACGCCCCTGCTGCGGCTCGTACCCCCGCCGGTGCAACCATTCGCTGGTCAGAACCTTTCGACTTGCGTGCAGTGATGGCTCCTATTGCATGCCACAAGCCCAATCTGTAGCACCCAGAGCTGGAACAATAGGAAAAGCGGGGTTCCACGGCGTAAAACCAAGAGCAGCCGCCAGAGCAAAAAACCCAATCAGATCAATGACAAACGTAGAAAATCAAGCACCAGCCAACATGTGGCGCATGTCGGTTGCGCCCATGATGGACTGGACCGACAAACACTGCCGCTACCTGCACCGGCTTCTGAGCCGCCACACCTTGCTCTACACAGAGATGGTGACGACGGGCGCTCTGCTGCATGGGGATGTGCCGCGGCATCTGCGTTTCGAGGCCGAGGAACACCCGGTGGCGCTACAGCTCGGCGGCAGCGAGCCTTCCGATCTGGCGCAGGCCGCGCGGCTGGGGGCGCGGTGGGGGTATGACGAGATCAACCTCAATTGCGGCTGCCCCAGCGAGCGGGTGCAGCGCGGCGCGTTTGGCGCCTGCCTGATGAACGAGGCGCCGTTGGTGGCCGATTGCGTGAAGGCGATGGTGGATGTGGTGGATGTGCCCGTCACGGTGAAGCACCGCATCGGCATCGACAAGGACGAGAGCTACGAGTTCGTGCGCGATTTCGTGGGCACGGTGGCGGATGCGGGCTGCCGCGTGTTCATCGTGCATGCCCGCAATGCCTGGCTCAAGGGCCTGTCACCCAAGGAAAACCGCGAGATCCCGCCGCTGCGCTACGAGATCGTGGCCCGGCTCAAGCAGGATTTTCCGGAACTGACCATTGCCATCAACGGCGGCATCAAGGCCGATGCCACGGTGCAGGAACTGCTGCAGCAGGTCGATGGCGTGATGGTGGGCCGCGAGGCCTATCACAACCCCTGGTGGCTGGCCTCGTGGGATGCGCTGTACTACGGCGATGCGAGCGTGGAGCACACGCGCGAGTCCATCGAGGAGCAGATGGTGGCCTATATGGAGCGCGAGGCGCGCACGCATGGCACGCACTGGTACTCCATCGCGCGGCATATGTTGGGGTTGCGCAACGGGCTGGCGGGGGCGCGCCGCTGGCGCCAGGTGTGGAGCAATCACCAGCTCAAGCAATTGCCGCCTTCAGAGGTGATGCGGCTTGCGCGCACCAAACCGGCCGAGGCGGCGCTTGCCGCCTAGCGCGGGGGACTGCATTGCAGGATGACCAGGGCTGAGGCGGCCGCTCGCCCAGGGCTATCGGTAAAAACTATCACTTACGCGACAGCATCAAAGGGGTTTTACTACCAATTTTCTTAGCTTGCTGCTGATATATTGCACTGCAACATATCCAAACAACCCCTTGTATCCATGCTCTATCAGCTCTACGAAATCCAGCGCGCCATGGTCGAGCCCTTTGCCGATTTCGCGCAAGCTGCAGCCAAGCTCTACAGCAACCCCCACTCGTTGCTGAGCCAAGGTCCGATGTCCCAGCGCATGGCCGCCGGGTTCGATCTGTTCTACCGCCTTGGCAAGGATTACGAGAAACCCGAATTCAACCTGCACAGTGTGGATGTGGGCGGCGTTGACGTGACCATCCGCGAGCGCGTCGAAGTGGACAAGCCGTTTTGCGAGCTGCGCCGCTTCAAGCGCTTCTCCGACGACACCGATACGCTGCAGACCATGCTGAGCCAGCCCGTGGTGCTGATCGTGGCGCCGCTGTCGGGCCACTACGCCACGCTGCTGCGCGATACGGTGCAAAGCATGCTGGGCGGCCACAAGGTCTACATCACCGACTGGAAGAACGCCCGCCTGGTGCCCCTGGCCGATGGCGAGTTCCACCTCGACGACTACGTGAACTATGTGCAGGAGTTCATCCGCTACCTGCAGGGCAAGTACGGCCAGTGCCACGTGGTCAGCGTGTGCCAGCCCACGGTGCCGGTGCTGGCTGCCGTGTCGCTGATGGCCAGCCGTGGCGAGACGCCTCCGCTGTCCATGACCATGATGGGCGGCCCCATCGACGCGCGCCGCTCGCCGACCTCGGTGAACAACCTGGCGCAGAACCGCAGCTTCGAGTGGTTCGAGAACAATGTGATCTACCGCGTGCCCGAAGGCTATCCGGGCGTGGGTCGCCGCGTGTACCCGGGCTTCCTGCAGTACTCGGGCTTCGTGGCCATGAATCCGGACCGCCACGCCAATAGCCACTACGACTACTTCAAGGACCTGATCAAGGGTGACGACGCCAGCGCCGAGCATCACCGCAAGTTCTATGACGAGTACAACGCCGTGCTCGACATGGATGCCGACTACTACCTCGAGACCATCGCCACGGTGTTCCAGGACTACAAGCTGGTCCATGGCACCTGGGAAGTGCGTTCGCCCGAAGGCCAGGCCGAGCTGGTGCGCCCGCAGGACATCAAGGGCAGCGCCCTGCTGACTGTCGAAGGCGAGCTGGACGACATCTCCGGCTCGGGCCAGACGCGTGCAGCGCACGATCTGTGCACGGGCATCGCGGCCGATCAGCGTAAGCACCTTGAAGTGCCGGGCGCCGGCCACTACGGGATTTTCAGCGGCAGGCGCTGGAGAGAGATCGTCTACCCGCAGGTGCGCGAGTTCATCAGTGCCCACCAGCCCGAAAGCGCCACGGCCGCCAGCGCGGCAGGTCACACCAGCAGCCTGAGCGATGACGCGCCCTCGGCCACCGAGCAGCCGCGCAAGCGCGGTGCCAAGGTGCAGGCAGGCTGAGCACCGAGCAAGCCCGGCACGCCATGTCCGCCTTCGCAATCCTTGCCCGCGACGATCTGGCAGCACGCATAGACGCGGCGCTGCCGCAGACGCAGTGCACGCGTTGCGGCTACCCCGACTGCGCCAGCTATGCCCAGGCCGTGGCCTCGGGCGAGGCCGGCATCAACCAGTGCCCCCCCGGGGGCGCTGCGGGAGTGGAGAGGCTGGCTGCACTGACGGGCCGGCCCGCTGTCCCACTGAGCGCCGAGCACGGCACGGAAGCCCCGCGCACCGTGGCCGTGATCGACGAGGCATGGTGCATCGGTTGCACCCTGTGCATCAAGGCCTGCCCCACGGATGCCATCCTGGGCGCCAACAAGTTCATGCATACGGTGATCGCCGCCCACTGCACGGGCTGCGAACTGTGCATCCCCGTCTGTCCCGTGGACTGCATCGAGCTGCACAACGCCAGCGGCCCGGCCACAGGCTGGTCTGCCTGGAGCCCCCAGCAGGCCGAGCATGCGCGACAGCGCTATGTGCTGCGCCGAGAGCGTGAACAGGAGCGCGAGCGCCTGGGTGCCGCCCGGGCGCAGATGCCTCTTGCATTGGGGGAGCAGGAAATGGCCGACGACGCCAACCCTTCCATGCCCTGCCCGGCGCCCCCGCTGGCGACCGAAAGCAAGCAAGCCACCATCGCAGCCATCCTGGCCCGCGCACGCGCCCAGCGTGCGGGTGGCGCCTCAACGCCCAAAGGGCATTGAGTGGATGCGGGCGGGCAGCGAGACCCGCCTACGCAGCCAGCGCCAGGCTCTTGTAGACCCCGCAACCCCAGTACAGCCCGCCATGCTTGCAGACGAAGGACATCTTGGTCTGTACCTGCTGCGTGGCAGGGTTTCTGAAGTCGTACTCCACCCAGCCTGGGCCGCGCTCGGCCTGGGCAATGATGTCGGCCAGCAGTTGCTCACCCCGCACGCCTGGCAGCTCCTGCACGCGCACGCCCACACGCGCAGGGTTGCCGCCAAAGGCGCGGTAGCTGCCGTCGGCGGCCAGGGCGAACACGTACATATCGCGGTCATGGAAGGGCTGGCCGGGGTCGTTCACGGCGGCCAGCAGTGCCTCGGTGGCCACGCCGCGCCGCGCCAGGCCCAGGGCCGACTCGACCAGGGCCACGGCCTCCTCCGCCGTGCCCTGCTGCAGCCGAAAGCGCGACACCGCCCCTGACAGCATCTGCGCGCGCTGCTGCAGCGCGCGTGCCTGGTCCAGCGCGTGGCCCACCATCTGCGCGTTGTGCTGGGTGATCTCGTCGATCTGGTGCACGGCGCGGCTGATCTCGGCCAGGCCCGTGCTCTGGTTGCCCGTGGACTGCGACAGCTCGCCCATGTGCTCGGCCACCTGGCGGATGCCTTCGGTCACGCGCTCCATGCCACGTCCGGCCGTGCGGATCAACTCGGTGCTGTGCTCCACCTGGGTCAGCGCATCGCCAATCAGGTGGCGAATCTCGCGCGCCGCCTCCGCCGAGCGGCCGGCCAGGGAGCGCACCTCGCTGGCCACCACGGCAAAGCCCCGGCCCTGCTCGCCAGCCCGTGCGGCCTCCACGGCGGCATTGAGCGCGAGGATATTGGTCTGGAAAGCAATGCCGTCGATCACGCCGATGATCTCCCGCATGCGCCCGGCGCTGTTCTCAATGGTCTCCACCGACTCCACGGCGCGGCCCATGGCCACCACGCCTTCATCGGCGGCGCCGCGCACGGCGCTGGCCTGATGGTGGACCACGCCCACCACATCGGCGTTGTGCTGCACGGCGCTGCTCAACTGCTCCACGCTGACCACGGTCTGGGCCAGGTTGGTGGCCTGCAGCTCGGTGCGATCGGACAGCGCCTGGTGCTCGTTCACCAATTGCTGCCCGGCCTGCGCCACCAGGGCCGCGTTGCTGCGCACATCGGCCACCATGCCCGACAGCGAGGTGACCATGCCTCCCAGCAGCGCCTTGGGCGTCTGGACAGCACCGGCGCCCTCCTGCGAGGCGGCCGCCTCCACGGTCACGCGCTGGCTCAGGTCGCCCTGGGCGATGCCCTGCATGGCCTGCTGCAGCAATTCGCGCTCGCCGATCACCCACGACCAGAGCCTGTGCATGCCGCCCAGCAGCAGCCCGGCCCACAGCAGCAAGGCACCCCAAACCCAGGGCCCCAAGCCCGCCGAACCGGCCACCAGCGCCAGCGGCGGCCCCGCCAATGCCCACACGGCGCATACAAGGAAGCCGGCCCCGGGGCCGGATGTATGCTTACGATGCCTGTTTCCCACTTTTTCCATGCCAGCGCCTGCCTGCATAGCTGATTGCCTCTCTAGTCATTGGTATCTGGAATTCACCGTTCACGAGGCCCCGCCACACGAGATGGCATGGCCCCAGTCGAGACCATGCCAGAATAGGTAACAGAATGCAAAAAAGCCAGCGTGCAGACCCGCAGTCCCCTGTGACAACGGCATGCCGAAAGCGCATCAATCCATAATGCGAGCCCATGAATCCCCTGCTCTCCCGACTCCAGCCCTACCCGTTTGAGCGTCTTCGCAAACTGTTCGCCGGGGTCCAGCCACCGGCGGGCGTGCGCCCCATCAGCCTTGGCATCGGAGAGCCCCGCCATGCCACGCCGGCGTTCATTGAACAGGCACTGAGCGCCGACCTCGGCGGCCTGGCCAAATACCCCGCCACGGCGGGCGAGCCCGCGCTGCGCGAGGCCTGCGCCCAATGGGCTCGCCAGCGCTATGGCATTGCCCTGGACGCCGCCACCCAGGTGCTGCCCGTCAACGGCTCGCGCGAGGCACTGTTTGCCTTCACCCAGGTAGTGGTGGATGCCAGCCAGGACGGCGCGCGCGTGATCTGCCCCAACCCGTTCTATCAAATCTACGAAGGCGCCACCCTGCTGGCCGGTGCCCAGCCGTACTACGCGCCCAGCGACGCCGCACGCAACTTCGCGGTGGACTGGGACAGCGTGCCCGCCGACGTGTGGGAAAAGACCCAGCTGATCTTCGTGTGCTCGCCCGGCAACCCCACGGGCGCGGTGATGCCGCTGGCCGAATGGGAAAAGCTGTTTGCCCTGTCCGACCGCTACGGCTTCGTGATCGCCAGCGACGAGTGCTACAGCGAGATCTATTTCGACGGCACCGCCCCCCTGGGCGGCCTGGAAGCCGCACAGCGCCTGGGCCGCACGGACTACAAAAACCTGCTGATGTTCACCAGCCTGTCCAAGCGCAGCAATGTGCCGGGCCTGCGCAGCGGTTTCGTGGCGGGCGATGCGGCCCTGATCAAGGCCTTTTTGCTGTACCGCACCTACCACGGCGGTGCCATGAGCCCCGTGGTGCAGACGGCCAGCATGGCGGCCTGGGCCGACGAGGCCCATGTCGAGGAAAACCGCCGCCTGTACCGCGAGAAGTTCAACCAGGTCACGCCCGTGCTGGCGCGCGTGATGGATGTGCGCCTGCCCGACGCAAGCTTCTACCTGTGGGCCGGCATTCCCGAATCGCTGGGCCTGGACGACGCCGACTTTGCACGCGAGCTGTATGCCGCCACCGGCGTGACCGTGCTGCCCGGCAGCTACCTGGCGCGCGAGGCCAATGGCCGCAACCCCGGCGCCGGGCGCGTGCGCATGGCCCTGGTGGCCGAGACCGCAGAATGCCTGGAAGCCGCCCAGCGCATTGCACAGTTCATAGAATCGCGCCAGCGCTGAGACAGCCCTGCGCTCCCCTTTCCTCACAAACCCTTTGATCACCAAAGCCATATGACGCAACAGCTGCAATCCATCATCGACACCGCCTGGGACAACCGTGCCAGCCTCTCCCCCGCTGCCGCCCCCAAGGAAGTGACCGAGGCCGTGGACCACGTGATCGAAGCCCTGAACAACGGCCAGCTGCGCGTGGCCACGCGCGAAGGCGTGGGCCAGTGGACCGTGCACCAGTGGATCAAGAAGGCCGTGCTGCTGTCCTTCCGCCTCAAGGACAACGTGCTGATGCAGTCCGGCGACCTGAACTTCTTCGACAAGGTGCCCACCAAGTTCGCCGGCATGACCGAGGCCGAGATCGCCGCCACCGGCGTGCGCGTGGTGCCCCCGGCCGTGGCCCGCCGCGGCAGCTTCGTTGCCAAGGGCGCGATCCTGATGCCTTCCTACGTGAACATCGGCGCCTATGTGGACGAAGGCACCATGGTTGACACCTGGGCCACCGTGGGCTCCTGCGCCCAGGTCGGCAAGAACGTGCACCTGTCCGGCGGCGTGGGCCTGGGCGGCGTGCTGGAGCCGCTGCAGGCCAACCCGACCATCATCGAGGACAACTGCTTCATCGGCGCGCGTTCCGAGATCGTCGAAGGCGTGATCGTGGAAGAGAACTCGGTGATCTCCATGGGCGTGTACATCGGCCAGTCCACCCCCATCTATGACCGTGCGACCGGCGAGACCAGCTATGGCCGCGTGCCTGCCGGCTCGGTGGTGGTGTCGGGCAACCTGCCCAAGGACAACGGCCGCTACAGCATGTACGCCGCCATCATCGTCAAGAAGGTCGATGCCAAGACACGCTCCACCACGAGCCTGAACGACCTGCTGCGCGATTGATCCGCATCCGCACCGCGCCAAAGGCGTGGTTGCGGCGCCAAAACATCCCCTGTTCAGGGGATGGAGCAAGGCATACTCTCGAGGGCGTCCCCGGCCACCAGGCAGCGGACGCCCGTTTCACGTCACAAGAGCGTGCAGACGATCCAAGAACAGCGGCAGTACACGAATTTGGGGGAAAACATGGGCACGATGGAGAGGATTTTGCGCCTGATGGGCGAGAAGCAGGCGTCCGACGTCTACCTGGCGGTCAACGCGCCGGCGCTGATCAAGATCAACGGCGAATGCGTGCCCATCAACAACCAGCTGCTGCCGCCCGACGCGCCGCGCAGCCTGCTGGCCGAGATCGTGCCGGCCGAACGCCTGCAGGAGCTGGACGAAACGGGCGAGCTCAACATGGGCGTGCCGCTGCGCGGCGTGGGGCGTTTTCGCGTCAGCGCCATGCACCAGCGCGGCAGCTGCGCCGTGGTGATCCGCTTCATCGCCCAGCACATCCCGGCCATGGACACGCTGAACCTGCCGCCCGTGCTGGGCGAGCTGATCATGCAAAAGCGCGGCCTGCTGCTGGTCGTGGGCTCCACGGGCTCGGGCAAGAGCACGACGCTGGCCTCGATGATCGATGCGCGCAACGAAAAGCTCACGGGCCACATCCTCACCATCGAGGACCCCATCGAATACCAGTTCCGCAACAAGCGCTCCATCGTCAACCAGCGCGAAGTGGGCTCGGACACGGCATCGCTGCAGATCGCGCTCAAGAATGCGCTGCGCCAGGCGCCCGACGTGATCCTGATCGGCGAAATCCGCGACCGCGAGACCATGTCCTCGGCCATGGGCTTTGCGCAGTCGGGCCACCTGTGCCTGGCCACGCTGCACGCCAACAACAGCTACCACGCGCTCAACCGCATCCTGTCCTTCTTCCCCGAGGAAATCCGCCCCACCATGCTGGGCGAGCTGTCGGCAGCGCTCAAGGGCGTGATCTCCCAGCGCCTGGTGCGCACCGTGGACCGCGGCCGCATGCCAGCCGTCGAGGTCATGCTCAACACCAAGCTGATCGCCGACCTCATCGAGCGCGGCAACTTCTCGGGCGTCAAGGAGGCCATGGAAAAATCCATGGCCGAAGGCTCGCAGACCTTTGAAGAGGCGCTGGCGCAACTGGTCCGCTCCGGCCGCATCGACCGCGCCGAAGCCCTGGCCTTCGCCGATTCGCCCACCAACCTGATGTGGCGCCTGGAAAACGACGTGGTCAAGGCCAGCCATGCCGCGCCGTCCAGCCAGTTCGCCGAACTGGCCACGCCCGGCGAGGACGACATGCCCTCGTTCACGGAAATCATGCTGGAAGTCAAGCCGAACTGATCGGCCAGCCCCGCAGCGTTCACAATGTCGGAGCACGCTGGCGGCAGCCGGCCCTCCGACTTTTTTGTTTTTTGATTCCACCCACCATGTCCCGCACCCTGCAACTGACCGAGCAGCTGATCAGCCTGCCCTCCGTCACTCCCGAAGACGCCGGCTGCCTTGAACTCCTGGCCGATGCCCTGCAGCCCATGGGCTTTGCCTGCGAGCGCATCGACAGCGGCCCCGACAGCTTTCGCGTGCGCAACCTCTGGGCCCGGCGCTCCGGGACAGGCGCCGATCGGCCCGTGCTGGTCTTTGCCGGCCATACCGACGTGGTGCCCACCGGCCCGCTGGAGCAGTGGAGCAGCCCGCCCTTCGTACCCACGCACCGCGACGGCAAGCTGTACGGCCGCGGCGCCAGCGACATGAAGACCTCCATCGCCGCCTTCGTCGTGGCACTGGAGGAATTCCTGGCCGAGACACCGGCTCCCTCCTTCGACATTGCCCTGCTGCTGACCAGCGACGAGGAAGGCCCCTCGGTGGACGGCACCAAGGTCGTGGTCGAGTTGCTGCGCGAGCGCGGCGAGCGCCTGGACTGGTGCATCGTCGGCGAGCCCACATCGGTGGAGCGCACGGGCGACATGATCAAGAACGGCCGCCGGGGCACCATGAGCGGGCGCCTCACGGTCAAGGGCATCCAGGGCCACATCGCCTACCCGCAGCTGGCGCGCAACCCCATCCACCAGGCCCTGCCGGCGCTGGCTGAACTGGCCGCCACGCGCTGGGACGAGGGCAATGCCTTCTTCCCGCCCACCAGCTGGCAGATCAGCAACATGCATGGCGGCACGGGCGCATCCAACGTCATTCCCGGCCATGTGACCATCGACTTCAATTTCCGCTTCTGCACCGAGTCCACGGCCGAATCGCTGCAGCAGCGCGTGCAGGCCGTGCTGGACCGCCACGGGCTGGAGTACGAGCTGGCCTGGACCATTGGCGGCCAGCCCTTCCTGACCACGCCGGGCACGCTGGTGAACGCCGTGCAGGCGGCCATCCGCGCCGAGACCGGCCTGGAGACCGAGCTGTCCACCACGGGCGGCACCAGCGACGGCCGCTTCATCGCCCAGATCTGCAGCCAGGTCGTGGAAGTGGGTCCGCCCAACGCCAGCATCCACAAGATCGACGAGCACATCGTGGTGGCCGACATCGAGCCCATCAAGAACATTTACCGCCGCACGCTCCAGGAGCTGCAGCGACAGCAGGCCGTCTGAACGCGACCAAGGAGCCGACGATGACATCCGCCCCCACCCCTGCCAATATTCCCGCCATCTCGGGCAGCACCATCGCCGACCTCGTGGCCTCGGGCGCCGCAGCGCTCACGGCGGCCGGCGTGGCCTTTGGCCACGGCACGGCCACGGCCGAAGACGAAGCGGCCTGGCTCACGCTGTGGAAGCTGGGCCTGCCGCTGGACAGCGAACTGGCGCCCGGCGCGCCCGAATCCCTGGCTGACCAGGCCGTCAACGCCCAGCAGCAGGCCGAAGTGGCCGAGCTGTTCGCAGAGCGCATCCGAACGCGCAAGCCCGCCGCCTACCTCACGCGCGAGGCCTGGCTGCAGGGCGTGCCCTTCTACGTGGACGAGCGCGCCATCGTGCCGCGCAGCTTCATTGCCGAGCTGCTGGCCGACGGCAGCATCGACGGCTGGCTGTCCGACCGCACGCGCCGCGTGCTGGACCTGTGCAC
>Ga0105243_10001165_pt1 | contig 23834 bp, 20 predicted proteins | sample KBSM34metaG_FD_81525 | JGI IMG/M metagenome (GOLD analysis project Ga0105243, IMG submission 81525) | Miscanthus rhizosphere microbial communities from Kellogg Biological Station, Michigan, USA - KBS M3-4 metaG | ecosystem: Host-associated > Plants > Roots > Rhizosphere > Soil | place... | reverse complement strand
TTTTTGTGGCTAAAGGGCGGAGGCGATTACGGAAGCTAGTCGTTCGCTTTCGCGTCGGGCGCAGGCGCGGGTTTCTTCGTTCGGGCATTGCTCGGCGTGGTAGAGCGGGTGGTAGGTCACAGTCACTTTCCCCAATCGCGGAAAACGCCAGCCCCGGGGCCAGATCCGATTTCCACCCTTGATCGTCACCGGCAGTATCGGCACCTGCGCCTCCAGCGCCAATCGCACTGCACCGGCCTTGAATCGCTCCAGCGAGCCCGCCTCCGTGCTGCGCCCACCTTCCGGAAATATCACCACCGCGCCGCCGTCACGCAGCCACTGCAACGAGCGACGAATCGCACCCGGATCGCTTCCCTCAAGCGCGAGGGGCCACGCGCCAAACCACACCAGACATCTCCCCACGACGGGCCAACGAAAAGCAGAGTTCCACGCGAGATAACGTGTCGGTCGTTTGATGGGAACGGAAATCCAAAAAGGATCGATGTACGTCTGGTGGTTGGCGGCGATGATCAGCCCGCCATCTGAAGGCACGTTCTCCAGACCGTAAAATTCAATCTTGAAGAACACGCGACTGAAGAAACCAACGATAGGCCTGAGGATCTCGAGTTGCCATTGCGGCAACGTCGAACCACGAGCCGCAGCTCGCTGTTCCTCTCTCTTGTCCGGAAATGTGCCGTTGCTACCACTCACGTGCGTTTATCTTACAACGGCCATTCCTTATCTATGAACTCGACATGAATTCTGGGAATGCCATCGGCGCCGGTGCTGCGCGAACGAATAGCCGCGTGCGCCGTGACGCCATATTGCTCGCTAATCAACCGTACGAAGCGGCCTTGCGGCACTTGCAATGTAGTGAAGAGTGTTGCTCCTTTGGTGCTGATCTCTTCAGTGACGGTCTGTTCACTATCAGTTACCTCACCGTTAACGTCGATTATATCTACTCGCATATCGACAGGTATGTTGTGTCGTGTATAAGCCCGTTGGTCTGCAAACGGCGTCAGTAAATCCTCCGGATTGCCCTCTCCCTGAAAAGTGTTGGTGGTGATGTCGTAACGCTTCCATGGTTCTTTTTCATAGCTGGCTGGCGGCCGTTTTCCGATGAACGCCACGCCGACGTCAAAGATCGTGTGGTCATCGCTAACAGACGGCTTCATGTAACGAACGATAGCCCAGATCCGATACTGCTCCTCGACGTGATCGAACACGCGCAACTGCCGCGGCATCGGGATCGTCATGAACAGCAAGCGACCCTTTTCCGTCGGATGCTTGAGCGTGAAACCGGCGCCAAAGGGAGTCACATTAATCAGCCGCGTTATTTCGGTCCACTCAAAAGTCGGCGTTTCACGACCCTGAACGCGCACCGGTAAATGCAGCGCGAGCCGCTCACGAATTCGTTTCCAATTTCGCTGTTCACTCATGGGAGCCGACGCAGGTGCAAAACGGTCGGGAGTGTCTACACGAAGCTATTGATTCTATTGGAGTTTATGCCAGTTTCAGTGTTTGCCAAAAAGGCTGAAAAAGGCTAAAATACGGGCACTTTGATAGTAATGCTTCGCCCGTTTTTCTTTCCCCTAAAAAAGCGCCAAACTCAAGCTCGGTATCTCTTCAATGGGGCCAAACTGTGTGGCGGATTGTACTGGAAAGGCTGTTAGATGGAAACAACTTCTGAACGCAATCATATAAACATCGAAGACGAGATGCGGCGTTCGTATCTCGACTACGCGATGTCGGTAATCATCGGCCGCGCGTTGCCGGATATTCGCGATGGATTGAAGCCCGTACACCGGCGCGTGTTATGGGCCATGCACGAGCTCGGCAACACTTACAACAAGCCTTACAAGAAGAGCGCGCGTATCGTCGGCGACGTAATCGGTAAATATCATCCGCACGGCGACATGCCGGTGTACGACACGATTGTTCGTCTCGCGCAGGATTTCTCGATGCGTTATCCGCTCATCGATGGCCAGGGAAACTTCGGCTCGGTTGACGGCGACGCAGCAGCGGCGATGCGTTACACAGAGATACGCATGGCGCGTTTGACGAATGAAATTCTCGCCGACATCGAGAAAGAAACCGTTGTATTTCAGCCAAACTACGACGAGTCGCTCAGCGAACCGACAGTCTTACCGACGCGGCTTCCGAATTTGCTGATCAACGGTTCTGACGGCATCGCGGTTGGAATGGCGACGAAGATTCCGCCACACAATCTCACCGAAATCATCGATGCGACACTCGCATTGCTGAAGGACCCGGAAGTCACTGTTCAGGATCTTACGAAGATCGTGACCGGTCCGGATTTTCCGACCGGCGGGTTCATCTACGGTCGCGACGAGATCAGAAAGTCGTACGAAGAAGGGCGCGGCGTTTTGCAGTTGCGCGCGCGTGCCGGCATCGATCGTATCGGTCGTGGTGCGCAGGAACGTGATGCCATCGTCATCACCGAGATTCCTTTTCAGGTCAACAAAGCGCGTTTGCTCGAGCGTATCGCCGAACTCATCAACGAGAAGAAGATCGAGGGCGTTTCGGATCTACGCGATGAGTCGGATCGCACCGGCATGCGCATCGTTGTCGAGCTCAAACGCGATGCAGTACCGCAAGTGATTCTTAACAAGCTCTACAAGTTGACTCCGATGCAGTCGTCGTTCGGCGTCATCAATCTCGCCATCGTCAACGGGCAGCCACGAGTTCTAAATCTCAAGCAAATGCTCGAGGCGTTTGTCGAGTTTCGCCGCGAGGTGGTTCGCAAACGCACGGAATACGAGCTTCGCAAGGCAAAAGCTCGCGCACACATTCTCGAAGGACTCACGAAGGCCATCGACGCGCTCGATGCAATCGTCTTTCTCATTCGCAACTCACGCTCAGTGGATGAAGCGCGCCTGTGGCTGCAGGGTGATTTGAAGACGACAGCCGAGGTTAAGACGTGGAAGGGTATTGCCTCAAACGTTCAAATCAAGACGCATCTCGCCAGTTTGCAGAAGACGATGTCGGGTCTTGCGTTTTCGGAGATTCAGGCACAGGCAATACTCGACTTACAACTGCGACGCCTCTCAGCGCTCGAACGCCAGAAGATCACTGACGAATACGAAAACGTCATCAAGCTCATCGCCGAGCTCGAAGAGATTCTCGGAAACGAGCGCTCATTGCGGCGCGTGATTGCGAAAGAGCTCGAAGAGGTCAGGAAAGATTTCGGTGACGAACGTCGCACGGAGATTGTCGACGAAGGCGTCGAGCTCTCAATCGAAGATCTCATCGCTGATGAAGATGTCGCCATTACTGTCACTAACAGTGGTTACATCAAACGAACTCCGATCACGACTTACTCGCGTCAGGGACGCGGTGGCAAAGGTCGTTTCGGCGCCGCTGCGAAGAATGGCGACTTCGTCGAGCATCTCTTCATCGCTACGACGCACGCCTATCTGATGATCTTCACTGACGACGGCATGGTCTATAAGATAAAAGTTCACGAAGTGCCCGACGCGGCGGCATCAGCACGCGGCAAGGCGGTCGTGAATCTCATCAACATACCTTCCGATCGCAGGTTGGCGGGCGTTGTTCCGGTACGCGAGTTTGCCGAAGGCCGCTACGTCGTGATGGTCACGCGCAAAGGTGTGATCAAAAAGACGTCGCTCGCCGATTTCCAGAACATTCGCACGAACGGCATCATCGCGATCAACGTTGACGAAGGCGATCAGTTGCTCGACGTCATCTTGACTGACGGTACGAAGCGCATCTTTATCGCCACGCACAACGGTCTCGCGATTCGCTTCGACGAGAAGAACGCGCGACCGATGGGAAGGGCGACTCGAGGAACACGCGGAATCGAGTTGCGCCAGGATGACTATGTGGTGTCAGTTTGCGCCGTATCGGCTGAAGATACAGAGCGAATGTTATCGGTCTCTGAGCAGGGTTACGGAAAGCAGACTCCGATTACGACTTACCGGCTGCAGTCACGTGGTGGTAAAGGCGTCATCAACATGAAGACGACTGAAAAGACCGGCAAGGTGGTCGCAGTGTTTCCGGTCGAAGACGATGCGGAGATCATGATCATCACGCAGCAGGGCAAGTTGATCCGACTCGAAGCCGCCGACATCCGTAAGACCGGTCGCAGCGCGCAAGGCGTGCGCCTGATCAAAACCGACGCAGGCGACAAAGTCACCAGTGCCTCTCTCGTAGAAGCCGCTGCTGAGGAAGAAACCGAAGAAACACCAAGCTAGTTAAGCCGCAGATTTACGCAGATGAACGCTGATCTGCGTTTATCTGCGTTCATCTGCGGCTCCAACCCATTCTTCTTCTCCACTTTCGAAGACTTCCTTTTTCCAGATGGGGACGGTGCGTTTGAGCTCTTTAATGGCCCACTCACAGGCCTCGAAAGCTGCTTTGCGATGAGGCGCGCTGGCGGCGATGACGACACTGGTTTCGCCAATCTCCAGACGTCCGGTGCGATGGACGATGCCGAGGTGGGCGATTTCGAACTGCTTGTGAGCTTCAGCGCCAAGACGCTCCATTTCTGACAACGCCATCTGGTCGTACGCTTCGTAAACGAGATAAAGCGTTCGCTTGCCTTTGGTCCATTCGCGCGCGTAGCCATCGAGTGTGACTGTCGCGCCACACTCCGGAAGCACGACACGTCGCGCGACCTGACCCACGTCGATCGGCTCTGTCGTCAGTTCAAAAAAATCGTACGGACAGCGATAATCACAACTCCCGCCACTAACCGGCGGAAACACCGCCAGCTCGTCATTCTCTTTCAAAAGCGTTTCGGGGGTGGCGTATTCCTGATTCACTGCAAACAGTAGCGAGCGCCCAAAACGTTCAAGCGGCGCGAATCTGGCGACCAGATTCTGAAAAGCACTGGAGACCGTCGCCGGAGCATCGAGTGAAAGTTCGAGCTGATTCGCTTCAACTACATCTCGCGCGGCGCCGAAGAACAAAACACGAATACTGACTTGCGGCCGGGGAATGCTGATCATTCGATCTCGATCCTCCGTCCGCTGTGTCCATTGCTCTTAGCCAGTTCGTGAACGCGTGCTCGTTCCTCGTATCCTGTCACCGCAATACTCAACATTCCACGCAAACGCTCAAGGCGTTCTGACGTTGAACGAAGTTCGAGCAGTTCCTGTTTGACTTCGGCGTCAATCTCCATCGCGGCCGCGACCAGAAACGATAGTCGCTGCGGCTCTGTGTCTGAGATGTCGGGCAATACTGCGCGTTCGTCATTGATCGTGCGCACAGCCTGTGCGATGCGAGTGAATGTTTCTGCGACGTCTCTGGCAGGAGCAGCGAGCAGCTCTTCCTCCTCGTCGTCGTCTTCAAAGTAATTGACCTGGGCCACGAGGTATGGATCGCCGCGTTCGATGTACGACTCGATGCGATATCTGATTACGCCAAGCGTGAGGATGTTCGAACGTCCATCGGGGAAAGTTTGTGTTTCAGTCACTTCGGCGACGCAGCCAATATGACCTGCGGGTGGAACCTCGGTAGTGGCGATTGACGGATCAAAGTAAGCAAGGCCAAAGAGATTGTTCGACACACGGATATCGCTGAGCAGTTGCCGGTATCGCGGCTCAAAAATGTGCAGCGGTAAAGGCACGCCCGGAAACAGGACCACGGGCAGAGGAAAGAGTGGAAGCTCGCGCATTCCACGCACTTTGTCACTGGCTTCGCTCATTGTTGCGGGCGATTATGGCAGAGAGGAGAGCAGAAGTCATCGACTTAGTCAGTTGTCAGTAGTCAGTGGTCAGTAGCTTTACAACGGACTACTGACTACGCACAACGGACTAATAAAAAATTCGGCCCCCGCGTTCGTGTTGGGCAACGGCAGCGGGGGCCATCGAGCACACCGTCCGATGAAGAGGGTTTCACCTACGGTGCTTGTACGGACGCCAAAGGGAGTGGACGTCCGAATCTTTTGTCAAAGAATGTGAGCGAACAATTCCATCCGATGAACAGGGCTCAGCTTGCAAATGCTCGCGAGCATGTCCTGAATTTCAAACGGCTTTGCAAAAAAACCATCGGCGCCGCGCGCGAAACAAGCTCGACGCGTTTCAGTCGTGGCATTGGAGCTCATTATCAAAACTCTCGAGTTCGCCAGGTGACCCTTGATGTACTCCAGCAGTCGCAGACCGCTCGCGGGTGAATCTTTTTCGGGAGGCATTTGCAAGTCCAATATCGAAATATCAGGCTTGTAAAAAGTGGCCCGCCGAATCGCGGTCTGCAAATCGTTTGCCGTCACCACGTCGTACTCATCACACAACGTCCAGTAAAGCTGCTGCGTGATCTGGGAGTCGTCGTCGACTATCAAAATCCTGGGCTTCATTCCGGGAACGTTCCTTCCTTGCTGGCATTACGCTAGAGCAAAGGTCGTACCGTTTACTTGATCGAAGTACGAACGCAGGAAACAAAGCGGATTGCGGGTTTCGCAGGGAATCTTGCCTGGCTTTTGTGTGTCGACGGATGTGGACACCGTGTAGACAATGAGCCACACATCAAACGGATGTTACTGCTGGGGTGGCTTAATGGGCTTTGGAGGTGGCGGCGGCTCGTCGTCGTCTTCGCCAACTTCATCGACGACCTTCAGTTCAGCGCCAAACTTCTGATAACTCCGAAACTTGATATCGTTCCGGCTCTGAAGCACGAACTTGGGATTGACCGTCGTCAACAGGATTTCAGAGTGAGTCGGCAACAGGTATTTCCGCTCGTTGATTTGTACCCAGTCGTAGTCGATCAAACTGCTCGCAGCGGTAATCGGAAAATCGGGAGGAATCTCCGTCGCAATCTGTTCAAAGCGGACGACACGATCCAACTCGCGATCGATCCACAGTCGACCACGCGAACCCACGGTGGCGCGAGCGCCAGTATCCGCGAGGCTCAACGTCAGTTGCGAGTTATCTTTCTTTACTGTGTATTCGTAAACGACAGTCCTCTTGCCGAGAATGACATCCGTATCGACCATGCGGAACTCGGTCTTTGCTTCCGGCTTGAAGATGTCTGCCTGCGCCGAGATGTATTCCACACCGCTCGACGACGCGCCTTTCGGCACGTTCTTGCTGTAATCGCGGCTTGCTGCCGACTGTTCTGGACCTGGAGGCATTCCGTTCACGGTTAGAATCTTGTACTCCTCGCCGACGTTCGCACGATAACCGACTGCGATTGTGAGGTTGTCCTGTGGAATCCAGTTGGCAGTTTGTCCGTAAGCGACCGAACGTTTGATGATCTGCTTCACCAGAAAGTCCGGCATCGCGTTGGCCGCGGCCAGAGTCACGTTGCGCGTGCGGTCGAGCAGCTCTTGTCCGTCAGTTTCGGAAGGAAGTGTTGACGCCTTCGGGTTCACGCGGCGGCGCTCGGCTTCTTCGAGCGTGCGTCGCAGCACTGAGTCGTTACCACTTTTCGTTGAGACGAGCGACCGCATGCCGTCAGTTAGCGGAAAACCGATGCCACGCGTTCGGATCTGTTCGACAACTTCGTCGCGCGTGCCTGGATTGCGCTGTAGTTGATAGAGCAGGGCGACGAATTCCTGGTTGGTCAGCGGTTTTGGATCCTGTGCCAGAAGCGGGACACACGACGCCAAAAGAATAATTGCTAAAAGGAGTTTATTAATGCGGAGCATTGCACCTTCCGATGGACTTTCACTGGAAAGCGGTTGCCTTGCAGTGGCCAAACTATGAACAAAGTTGCTGGATGGATTGTCTCAGAATGTCGGCGCAGCGCTCAAGTTCATCCACAGGCACGAATTCGCCGGTGCGGTGCGCCTCGCGGATGTCGCCCGGTCCGATTACCGCGGATTCACTGCCTAAAAGCATCATCTGGGCGGCTTCTGTTCCAAATGCCACGGTTCCGGATTCTTTGCCACTGGCGCGTTCGAGAAGTTTGATTAATGGCGAATCGGGAGAAGTTTCGAAGCCGGTGTCCTGGCGGCTCGCGTCGATTTCGCATTGAAAGCCGGGATCGAGTTTAGTCTCTTCTTCAATTGCGGCTTTGAAAAGATTGAGCACGTGATCGGAAGGCTGCGATGGAATCGGCCGCCATTCGAGTGTGAAGCGACATTCACCGGCGAGAACGTTCTTGGCGGAGCCGCCATGGATTACGCCGACGTTTAGTGTCGTGTAAGGCGGATCGAAAGCGGGATGCTGATCGTCTCTGAGTTTAATTGCGATGGATTCCAGTCGATTGATCAGGCGCGCGGCACGGAAGACAGCCGACGCGCCGAGTGCTGGATACGCGCTGTGAGCTTCGCGTCCTTTCACGATCACTTCGGCGAGTGAATAACCTTTACCAGCGCGGATTGGTTGGAGTGACGTCGGTTCGCCGACGATGCTGTACCGAACAGTTAGCGCTTTATTCTCGGCCAGCACCTTGGCGCCAACGAGCCCGATTTCCTCATCGGCTGTGAATACGAGGGCCATTGGTTTTTTTGGTTTAGTGGTTTCGAGTGCTGTCAGCGCCGCAGCGATAAAGCCTTTCGTATCGCATGAACCGCGACCGTAGAGTTTGCCGTCGCGTTCCGTGAGGTTAGTAGCTTCGGGCCAGTTTGGATCGTAAGGAACGGTATCGGTGTGGCCCACGATCGCCAGCTCAACCTTGCTGGTGCGGTGTGAGATGGCGGTCAGGTTAAACTTTTGAACGAGGTTCTTGTCGATGTACGGCACATAGCCCGTCATCATGTGCAGCTTCTGACACCGCTTTTCGAGGTACTCGACGATCTCGACGTTCGATCGCGAAGAAACCGAATCGATCCTAACCAAATCTGCGAGAGTCTCTTTTATCATCCGTTGCTCACTATTGGTTTGCCTGCCACAACAACGTCCCGAACCGCAGTTTTTGAAAGTGAAAAGACAATGTTTGAGAGAAGATCTTCAACGGCGCATCCCGCAATCGAGAGATCGTCGAGATCGACTGTGAAAAAATCGGCCGGAGCACCGGGTTCGAGTCTACCGCCATTGAAGCCGATACTCTCAGCGCCGTTCACCGTCGCACAGTCAAATAGTCTTCGCGCCAGTGCCGAGCTCGACGTGTCGTCTGCAGGCGCGAGCACGTTGCGGGCAGTCTTTTGCAGTCGCAGGTGATACTCGAGCTCACGCGCGTCTTCCAGTAGATCGATCTGAATTTGACTGTCGCTGCCAAGCGATACTCGCACTCCTGCGTCGAAGTATGAATCAACCGGAACAACACCGTCGCCGAGATTTCGCTCCGTGGTGGGGCATGCACAGACGAGCGCGCCCGCTTGGGCCATCGCGTTGATCGCTTTCGGCGTGACGTGAATCGCGTGCACGGCAGTGAAACGCTTACTAAGCAAGCCTTCGGTATCGAGCAGAGCCACCGGTGAGCGGCCGTACTCTTTAATGCAAGCACTAACTTCAGCAGGCTGTTCGGCAACGTGCATGTGCGTCGGGAGATCGTGATCTTTCGCGAAGGCGATGATCGTTTTCAGGTAATCGAGTGGCACGGCGCGAACACTGTGCGGGGCCACACCCGCCCAAGCGAATTCGTCTTTCAGTTCCGGTGCGCTGAGTAGTTGATCAAGGTGCTTCAGATATATGTCAGGCGAGGCTTCAATAAAGCGAATCTGCTGCGGATTGGGTTCAGTTTCAAAACCGGCGCGTGCGTATGCGACGCGAAGGAGTGCGATGCGAATACCGACGTCACGCGCCGCGCGGATTACTTCGCGTGCGAGTAAATTTGGATCGTCGTAAGTAGAGCCATCTTGTGAGTGATGGATGTAGTGAAATTCACCTACGGCCGTGATTCCCGTCAGCGCCATCTCGCGAAACGCGAGGCGTGACGCGGCGTAGATTTCCTCTGGTCCAAGGCGATTCGCGGCCGTATACATCTGCTCGCGCCACGTCCAGAAGCTGTCGGTGGTGTGTTGCGAACGATGCTCGGTGCGCCCACGAATGATGCGCTGAAACGCGTGTGAGTGCGCGTTTACCATGCCCGGCAGCAACGCGCGGCGTTTGAGACGAATCGCGTCGGGTGCCTTCGAAGCTTCGACTATCTCAACAATCTTGCCGCCGTCGCACACGAGTGCCCGGTCAGACTGAAAGCGTCCGTCCGAGTAAATAAGATCCGGTAACCACGATTGAGCGGCCATAAAATCTTGTCAATCTTGAAAATCTTCTTAATCCTGTCTACATCTACCTCTTAACAGCAAGCACCTCCCGCGCAGCCGTGCGATCACCAGTACAACTTATCCGGCGTGGCGCATCCAGATAACTCAACTCAAACCCATGATCTTCATACAACTCGATAATCCGCGTCGTCGCCTGGTTGGAAGTCACCACCGGCCCGGGATGCGCCGCCAGTCGTTTCGCCGTGCGCACCTGATCGTCCCACGAGAAACCGCCGGCGCTGTACGTCGTGAACTCTACATCATACGGCGGATCGGCATACACAAAATCATCATCCTTCAACTCGAGTGCCTCGATATCCTTGTTACTGAATTCCCACTGGCTGAACACGCTCGCGTAACTCGAAAAGTCTTTCGCGTAGTTGATTGCTTTATATGTTCCGAACGGCACGTTGAAATCACCGCTCTTATTGAACCGGCAGAGACCATTGAAACACGTGCGGTTCAGGTAGTAGAACAATTGCGCGGCTTCCTCGGTGTGTGCCTTGCCGTTTCGAATTAGCCGGTTGAAGCGTTCACGATGACGATAAAACAGCGCTTCGTCGTTCCTCGTCTGCACACGCATTCGTAAGCCATTTTGCACCTGGCGATAGAAATTGATCAGATGGGAGTTGATGTCGTTCAGGAGGGCGTGCTTGGGCTGCAGGCCGAGAGCAACTGCGAGGCCACCGCAAAATGGTTCCACGTACCTTCGCTCGGCATTCGCTTCCCACATCGTCTTGAGATTCGACACGAGCCAGCGCTTCCCGCCCGCCCACTTTAAAGGAGGTTTAGACATTGTAAATTACTCGGAACGTACTGTAGGGGCGGCCCTCCGTGGCCGCCCGGCGTGGAACTCGATCTCGGCCAACGGGCGTTTAGCCCAGAACGGAATTCCACGCCGGGCGGCCACGGAGGGCCGCCCCTACAGTACGTTCTGTGGTTTTGAAATGAATTACCTCCTTAGGTTTTTCAAGAGCGAGAGTGTGTAGACCTTCGACAAACGCAACGGGCGATACGCGTAGTAGAGCGGATGCAGCGATGATGGTAGAGCGAGCGCTTGCCAGTCGGGCAAAGTCGGGACGAAGATCGAGCGCAGCGCAGAGATTAGCGCGTCGCGTTTGCGGTCCATGATGCGCAGGTTGTAGAGATTGGTTTCGGTTGAGTCAGCGTAGCCGAAGTTGTTGAAGATCTGTGCGCGAATTCCCGCCGCCATGCGTTGCATTGAGGAGTCGCGATCGATGGAGGTGATTACGGGAACCGGCACATCAGAGAATTGCTCGACGAGTCGGAGTCCCAGGGCGAGCATGCGTGTAGCGTGCGCGTTCACGGCGCGATTGATCAGCATGTCCCAATCGATCTCAGGAGTTGCACGCACTGACTCAGCGAGAGACGAGATCCACTCCAGGCGTCGCCAGAGATGCTTCGCACCGTGCATTGCCAGGTACAACAGCAAATCCTCAGCGTTGAAGGTCTGTACGGTAGTGCCCGCAAACGAGACTGATTGCAGTCGCGACATCACTTCATCCGCTCTGAGTCCAAATACAAAACTCCGCGGCGCCAGATCCCAGTGCAGATCGATGACGGTGAACCACTCGTCGCGCATGAACTGAATCTCGCAGTGATTGCCCACGTGCGAAGCCAGTTGCGTGGGCGTGAGTCGCGGAGTCATTTCATAGCCGAGCGACTCCAGTAACACGCGTGCCTGCGCAAAGTCATGACTACGGATCAGCACATCGATGTCGCCGGCCTGCCGTAGCGACATCTCGCCGTACGCCATCTGTGCGAGCAGCGCGCCTTTGAAGATTGCGACCGGAATGCCGTGCTCCCTGAACAGCTTGTAAATCCGCAACTGCTTGCCGGCGAGATGGAGCATGCTCTGCGAATTCGCAACGGCTTCCCGCTTGAGACACGAAAGAACCCCGCCCGGAACGAGCTCCAAAGTGCCGATGTGTTTCTGAAGCAGCGGCAGAAGTCCATGAGCGCGAGCTGTCGCTACGACGTAATCCCAGTCCATCTGTTGCCGGATCAGCGAGTGATTGACATCGCGCCGCGCGACTCTCAACAGCAACTCATTTTCGTGGGCGTAGTTCATCTCGAAACGCCTGCTGCCAGCCTGTTCTGACGTGACCACGACTCAGCGTAAAGTCCATTCTGCTCCAACAATCGTTGATGACTGCCTGACTCGACGATCCGTCCCCGGTCCATTACGTGGATCACGTCGGCGTGCATGGCGGTCGTGAACCGGTGCGTGATGATGATCGACGTGCGGCCATACGCGAGTTTGCGAAAACGTTCGAGCCAGTCAGCTTCGGCCCACGGATCGAGCGCGCTCGTCGGCTCGTCGAGAATGATAATCGGTGCCCGCCTCAGGAATGCGCGTGCGAGTGCGATGCGTTGCCATTCACCGACGCTGAGCTCTGTGCCGCCGGGGAACCAACGGCCCAGCAATGTGTATTCTCGATTAGCCAGACGCGAAACGATTTCCGAAGCGCCCGCGGCTTTGATTGCGGCGTCAAGCTCGGTGTCGGAGGCTTCGAGGTTTAGATCGCCGTAGAGAATGTTATCGCGGACTGTGGTGTTGTAGTGAAATGGTTGTTGGAAGAGGACGGTGATCAGGCGGCGCAGGTCGTCGGTGGGAATGTCTTTAATGTTTTGACCGTCGATCGTAATCGAGCCCGCGGTTGGATCGTAGAAGCGGCAAAGAAGTTTGAGTAGCGTGCTTTTGCCGGCGCCGTTCGGGCCGACGAGCGCGATGATCTTGCCGGAGGGAATTGTCATTGTGAAGTTGTCGAGGGCGGCGGTTGAGGCGTCCGGGTAGGTGAACGAGACGTGATCAAAAGAGATCGCAACGGACGCCGGGCGGCCACGGAGGGCCGCCCCTACAGTACGTTCCGCATGATTCGATTCATTCAGGGAAAGGAATTCGAAGAGGTTGCCGAGGAAGAGGCTGTTGCCGTAGAGCTGGCCTGCGTTTTCCAGGAGGGTTCGCATGAGACCCTGGCCTTGATTGAAGGCTGCGTATACCAACGCAAGTTCACCGAGCGTGACGAAGCCCATTAAAGCTCGCCACATCACCAACAGCATCGCGGCGCCGATGATCAGCAACGCAATCAAACTCGCCGCTAGTTCTGCCAGGCTCTGTCGTCGCATCAGGTCCAAGCGTTCGCCGCGTAGTCGACGGCGGAGGTCTGTGTGTTGCGACTGAAAGTATTTACCGAGACCGAAGAGCCTGATCTCCGCGGCAGCCTCGGCAGTAGTCATGATCCAATCGTAGTACCACGACCGCCGATCGTCCGTCGTAGTGCGTTGTCGCCACTGGTACTCCGCGAGTGCGTAGTGGACCACTACGAAGAAGGCAGGCACTGTGCTGAGCAAGAGTGCGATTGTCAGCCATGGCCCGAGTGGAATGAGGATCGCGCCCATCGCGATCAGCGTGATGCTGTTTTGCAGTAACGCGCCGAGATTGCCGAGCAGCGCCACGGGTCGATAACGTGCTTCAGTGCGCGCCCGGTGCAGGTGATCGTAGTAATCGGCGAGCTCGTAGAAAGCGAGATCGACTGTTACTGACTTTTCATGAATTAGCGCAGTGATGTGGTCCTGTAACAGTTCGGCCTGGACGGTGCGCACCCAATTGATCGCGTTGCGCACTATTTCCATCAAGACCAATGTGGCGCCGAGCACCAGCAGGAGCTCCAGGACATACAGCATCGCTGGCCACGAGCCGTTTGCCCTCACCAGCCCATCCACCACTAGCTTCGTGAGATACACAACGGCAGCCGGCAGAAGTCCCTGCAAGATGAGCAGCAAGAGCCAGGAAATGGTCCAGGGTCGGGCGACACTCCACACTAGATCCAGAGCGCGTGGCAAGTTTGGCAACTGCGCCAACGCCTTGCGAAGCTTAGTGCTTAGAATCGTGACTGAATTGAACATCCGCTACTGAGCTGACTTGCGCAACTGACTCGTAGAAAGCGGTGCGCCATAGAAAGTCGACTGTTTGAAGCTAGCTTTTCCGGGAACTTCAGTGTCCCAACGCCAAACGTAACCGTCATCCACGAGATCCGCAGCAAGTCGAACTGTGACATGCTCGCCTTGCATCAATTCCACTGGCCGAAAAAAAGGAAAGAACCCGATGCCGTAGATCATTTCCGGAGCAGACGGATGATTTGAAAACCGAATATCCTCAGCCAGTTCGGAGTCGAACCACACGGCCACACCATGAGCAGTGCCGTTGCGTGCAGCCTGCCCGGAAATTTCAGCGCAGACGTCGGGACTACTAACTTCGTAGTAATCCAGTGTGCTCCAACACACCGGTTCTGTCAGCAACTGTTCCGGTTTTATTCTCGACTTGCGCCAGGTGTTCGTCACGAGCCGCGTTCCAGCAGAGAGATCCAGATCAAACTGATTTCGCCACGGCCCAACAATCTCCTCGTATTGCTCAGGAGCTTCCACCACCGACGCCCATAAAACGTCGCGATGCGGAATGAGCACGCCTCCAGGCGCCAACAGTCGTTCGCGCGCATCGATAATTGAAGAAATGTTCTGTTCGAACCACGGAAGCACGCCACGCAGATCGGAAATGATAATCGTTGCCGGCTCTGGAAGCGTGATTTCTGTCGACAACTTCTCGAAAAATTCGATGCGATTTGTAAAACCGTTGGCTGCCGCAGCCTCACGAGCAAGACCGATGATGTTTTCAGGCTCCACGGCGTAAACACGTCGCGCCTCAAACTTGCACGCCAGCAACGCAAACACTCCCGGGCCACAGCCGAGATCCATCACCACCGAATCCGGTTTCACTACTCGGCGCAACGCCGCGGTATACGCCTCCATCCGCGACACATCGCGAAGCATCTGCCCATAGAAATGAACGCTGTACATCTATCCGTGAAATCTGTGGTTAAAATCGTTCAGGATTCGATCACACAATTCGGGAATGCGCGCCGGATCCCCGTGAGGCGTAACACGTCGCAGAGGAACGTTGTTCAATACGCGTGTCAACAGTTCAAACTCACGCGCGCGCATCTGCTTGTCCATCAACTTCGTCGCGTAGGTGTTTGCGATGAGCGAAAGCAATCCTTCCGATCGATCGAGACTTTCAACAAAAGGCGCTTTCGTGTCGTGACGTCGCTCGCCGAGATGATAGATCGCAGCAAGCGGCAAAGGATCGGTATGAAACTGTTCCTTCAAATCGAGATAACATTTGTCCCAGTTTGGAGTGAGTTTTGGCAAGTGCGACTCGGACCCGTAAAGCGCTTTCACCGAAGCGGGCCACAAACGAATGCACGGATATCCAGGTCGGACCAGAAAACGATCACCGCAATCGTCAAGAGTCACGACATCTTCGGCGAGAACGTTGTAACCGCGATCCGAAAACGCTGCCGCGGTAGTCGACTTGCCCGATCCAGCCGGACCCAACAACGCAATCGCTTTGTCACCAACTGCAATCGCACTGGCATGCAGACAAACAATGCCGCGCAGAAGCATGACGAATCCCATCACGGGACCGAGTAGATACGTGGCGGTATCTTCGAGTGTGAGGGGCGCTGCCCACTTCGCCCAGACTTCCGTCCCAGCCTGGTCGACTAAAAACTCTGTCTGATCGGCATAAGAGAACCGGAAGTATTTTCCTTCCAGCAAGCTGAACATGCGCAACACAGGGTTGCCGCATTCATCGTTGTAGTCTGCGACGTAAGTTTCGACTTGATTGGTGCTCACTTCGTTGAGCCATGAGGGAAGTGAGCTGAAAGTTATGCGAACGTCATCCGATGCGATTGGAGCGGCAGGAACTCCAGGGATTATTTCGTTGGCGACGATTCCAAGGCCATACATCGAGCATCGATAAGGCATGAACTATTTGCGCGAATCACTGGCCTGTCTTCGGTCCGGCCGCGGCACCACCACCGCCATCAACGACACCTTTGGGACCGACATTCTTCGTGATGTCGCGAATGTTTCCGTAAACAATAACTTCGGGAGTGTGGTATGGCTTTTTGGTTTCGTGTTCGTTCCCAGCGGCGTCTGGTTTAAGTTCCATGCATTGTCTCCATGTTCAGGCAGTTTAGGCGATTGAGGTCCTGCTCTTGTTCACCTGTTATTACTGACGTTCGTCGAACAGATGGTCGGGAGTGCGTAAGCCAGTAGTTCAACGCGAATACTCTAAGACTGGCCCAGAGGCCATCGGCAGTTTCTTCTTCAACTACCGGTCGTCGACGATCGAGATTAACAAAAGCTCTGAGCTGCGGACTGACCTCAAAACTGTCGAGCCATCTTACACTAGCGCGCCTCACCAATTGAAGAGCCGGATCGCCTGCAAGACCGGTTTTATGACGATTCAGTACGGCTTCCGGTAGTTTATCGTGCATCGCGCACCTCAGAATGTGCTTGTTCACACACCATGGGACAGTCGGAATTGCTAACAAGTACTCGACCAAACGCAAATCGATGAACGGATGTCGCAGTTCCAGATTCAACTTAGTCGCGCCCGGATCGTAACCTTCAAAGAGCGCAGTCCAGATTTTTGAGTTCAGCGCGCGCATAGCTGCCGGGCGTTTGCCTCCCTCGGACTTCGCCCAGAAATTCTGATATCTCTCACGGAGATTCGTCCGCATTTCAAATGACTGATCGAGCCATCCCGGAAAAAATCCGTGATAATCGTTTTTGCGAAGCATCCGTCCAATCCGTGTCCGCAATTTGACCTGGGGCTCATGCATGAACGAATCGCCGTCATATCCGGTGAGCGCAACCGGACTGAAGGCCGCGCAGAGTCGCAACAGATCGTTGAACTGTCCGGTCAATGGAGATATGAGAAACGGTTCCGCTTGATCCATCTCACCGTCGAACAACGAATATCCGTCAGCACTCAAGTGAGTAATCGGAATACGGAGATGCTCGGCGGCTAAACTCGAATATTGACGCTCCTGATCGGGGATCAGAGTGTCGTAAACAACTGCGAAGCCTGCAACCGCCGCGTGTTCGCGAGCGATTGCCGCCAGGCTGGTTGAATCGAGACCACCGCTCATCGACACGGCAACACGATCAGTGCGCAGGCGATCCTTGACTGCACGTGACAGCAGTTCTGAAAAGCGTTCCACGTAAGCTTCGGGATCTCGGAAGCGGATTTCAGTGGGAAGCGACGGTGTCCAGTAACGCTGAGTTTTGATCTGATTGTTTTCGACGGTGAGAGTGTGTCCGGGCGGTAGGCGCTGAATGTCGTTGAAGACTGTGGTTGATTGATCCTGGTTAACTCCAAACAGCAGGTAGTCGCCAATCGCGATCTCGTTCAGTGTAGTTGAGACTTTTAACTCATTCAGTCTGCTGCTGAAGTTGAAGCTATCTTTGGTGTGAGTGTAGAAAAAAGGCTTAACTCCGAAATGATCGCGAGCGCAGAAGAGACGCCGCCGGCGGTCATCCCAAATTGCAAATGCAAAGTCGCCGAGCAGGTGTTTGACGCAATCGTCACCCCAGGTTTTGTAGGCGTCGAGGATTAACTCGGCATCAGGTAGGGGTTCGTCGCGAGCATCAATGCGGGCGTTAGCAAAGATTTTCACGGATTAGGACCGGATTAAGAGGCCCTGATCGACCAGGTTCTCAACGAGCGCGAGGAGATCCTGGCGCAGCACCTCGGTATCGACATCATACTCAGCGGCGAGTTGATGGTGAGCGGCTTCTATCGATTCCGAAGTCGTGAGGACCGATAAAAATCGCGTGCCGACGTCGTCGAGTCCGAAGTAGCGTTCGCTTTCCAGATTCAGAATTACCGACTCCTCCTGCAGGTGCGAGATCAGCACGCCGTCAGGAACCACGACACGATCCGTGAATGCGATTGTCATGGCCGCGCATTCTAACATGCGCTTCTGTTATGCTGTCGATCAAAAGGAGCCCCTGCGCATGCGAGCATTAACGAAGCTTCTTGCTGTCTTACTCGCAAGTTCTTTGGCCGTTTCGGCACAGTCAACTCAACCCGATCTCACCAAAGAGCCGACGCTTTACGTAGTCGCTTACGCGCACCTCGACACGCAATGGCGTTGGGAGTATCCGCGCGTCATCAACGAGTACATTCCGAAGACGTTGCACGACAACTTCGCACTTATCGACAGGTATCCGAATTACGTCTTCAACTTCAGCGGCGCGAATCGTTATCGCATGATGAAGGAGTACTGGCCTGCCGATTATGCGCGCTTGAAGACGTATGTTGCCGCGGGCCGCTGGTTTCCGGCAGGCTCGTCGATGGAAGAGAGCGACGTGAATTCGCCGTCGGCTGAGTCGATCTTTCGCCAGATACTCTACGGCAATCGATTCTTTCAACGAGAGTTTGGCAAAACGAGCGCCGAGTACATGTTGCCCGACTGTTTTGGTTTTCCGGCATCGCTGCCGAGCATTCTCGCGCACGCGGGTCTGAAGGGATTCTCGACACAGAAACTCACCTGGAATTCCGCGGCTAATGTTGGCGGTCCCGGTTCGATCGAAGAAACGCCGCGGGGAATTCCGTGGAACGTTGGGTGGTGGCAGGGACCTGATGGTCGTGGCATCGTTGCGGCACTGAATCCGGGAAGTTATGGCGGTCAGATCAGGGAAGACATCAGCAAGAGTCCGCCGGCGTCTCTGAACGCGGGAAGTAACGTCGTCGACTGGCCGCGTCGCGTAAATCTCAACGGCAAAGTCAGTGGCCTGTTTACTGACTATCACTATTACGGCACCGGTGATACAGGCGGAGCGCCGCGCGAAGACTCCGTGCGCATGATGGAATCGATCGTGATGAAGAACGATGGACCATTGAAGGTTGTCTCATCAACAGCCGAGCAGATGTTTCTCAACATTCGTCCCGAGTACCTCAAAAACCTGCCGCGTTACGAAGGGGATCTATTGTTGACGGATCACTCCGCCGGTTCGATCACTTCGCAGGCTTATCAGAAACGCTGGAATCGGAAGAACGAATTGCTTGCCGACGCCGCTGAGCGTGCTTCGATCGGGGCGATGTGGCTTGGCAATCGTGTGTATCCACAGGAGCGTTTGAACAACGCGTGGACACTCGTCATGGGTGGTCAGTTTCACGACATTCTGCCGGGAACTGCAACGCCAAGAGCGTTTCAGTTTTCGTGGAACGACGATGTGATCGCGATGAACCAGTTTGCAGGTGTGCTAACGAGTGCAACCGAAGGGATCGCGGCGGCCTTGAACACGCAGACTGTTGGGACGCCGGTCATTGTCTACAATCCACTGAATATCGAACGCGAAGATGTAGTTGAAATAACGCAGCCGAGCGGTCCTGTGCGCGTTGTTGCTCCCGACGGGCACGACGTTCCGACGCAAGAGATGGGCGGGAAGCTGTTGTTTTTAGCAAAAGTGCCTGCCGTGGGCTACGCAGTTTACGACATTCAGGCAGACTCAACGAGGAGGACGGCATCAACGCTGAGGGTATCTCCCACGTCCCTTGAAAATCACCGCTACCGAGTCACGCTGAACGCCGATGGAGACGTCTCGAGCATCTTCGACAAACAGCTCAACCGCGAGCTGCTTAATGCTTCGTTGAGGCTCGCGATTAAAGACGATAAGCCAGCTCAATGGCCGGCGTGGAATATGGATTGGAGCGATCAGCAGAAACCACCGCATGGATACGTCAGCGGCCCGGCGCAGATTCGCGTTGTTGAAGATGGCCCAGTGCGCGTGGCGATCGAGGTTGTGCGCGAAACGGAAGGCTCGAAGTTTCAACAGACAGTGCGACTGTCCGCGGGCGATGGCGGCAATCGCATAGAGTTCAGCAACGTCATTAACTGGCATACGAGTTCTGCGAATCTCAAAGCAACATTTCCACTCACCGCCGCAAACGCTAACGCAACTTACAACTGGGACATCGGAACAATCGAACGCGGCAATAACGATGAGCGAAAGTTTGAAGTGCCGTCGCACCAGTGGTTCGATCTCACTGATCGCAGTGGAGCGTTTGGTGTCACGATTCTCTCCGATTGCAAATACGGTTCAGATAAACCTGACGATAAGACGCTTCGCCTGACATTATTGCGCACGCCGGGAATCGCGCCACGCGCTGGTTACGCAGATCAATCGTCGCAGGACTGGGGACGGCACGAGATTGTTTACGGGCTCGCTTCGCATGCGGGTGATTGGCGTAACGCGCAGACTGACTGGCAGGCGCAACGTCTGAATCAACCGCTGATCGCGTTTGAGAGCTCGAAGCATCCAGGGCGATTGGGAAAAACTTTCTCGATCCTGCGCGTAAACAATAGTCGTGTGCGCGTGCTCGCGCTGAAGCGGGCCGAAGAAGATCCGGAGGAAGTGATCGTAAGAATTGTCGAATTGGACGGTCGTGGAGCATCGAATGTCCGAATCGGATTTCCTGCGCCGGTGATTGCGGCGCGCGAAGTCAATGCGCAGGAGTTACCAGTCGGTAAAGCGTCGATCAATAGCGGAGAACTCGTAACAGGCCTGGGACGTTTTCAACCGCGCACGTTTGCAGTGAAGCTCGCCAAACCCGCAGTCTCACTCTTCCTTCCGCAAACGCAGCCGATCACTTTGCCCTACGATCTCGCCGTCTCGAACCGTGATGGTGAAAGATTGAGAGGTGGCATCGACGGCGAAGGATTCGCTTTACCTGCCGAGATGCTGCCGCAAATAATTACGTACGCTGGCGCCGCATTTTTCCTGGTGCCGACTCACAGGGCGAATGCACTCGTGGCGCGTGGACAAACGCTTCCAATTCCATCAGGAATGAGCAGACTTTACATTCTCGCAGCGTCTGTTAGCGGCGATCAGGATGTTGCTTTTCGTGTTGGGGATGAATCGGTGAATCTGACAATTCAGGATTGGAGCGGTTTTATCGGCCAGTGGGACAATCGAGAGTGGAGGGCGAGCGAGGTGGTACTTAAGCCTCGAACGCCACCACCTGACATTCCGCCTGACATTGCGGCACTCCTGCAAAGATCGCGAACAAGATCGGATCCATATGGCGAGGTGGCGAGCATCACGCCTGGTTTCATCAAGCGTGCACCCGTGGCGTGGTTTGCATCGCATCGCCACACGCCTGATGGCAAGAATGAGGCTTATTCGTATTCATACCTCTTTGCTTACACGATCGATGTACCCGCGAACGCGCGAACACTGGTGCTCCCAGATAATGACAACGTACGAATCATGGCCATAACAGGATCTAACGAACGGGCACGCATCACGCCTGCTCAGCCCCTTTACGACACTCTCGAACGAAATCCGTAAAACAATCCGTGTAAATCCGTGGCTAATATCGCTCTCAAACTATCCCAGATCCATAAATCTTTTGGCCCGACTATCGCACTCGACGGCGTCGATCTCGAGCTGCGCGAGGGCGAGGTGCATGCACTCATCGGCGAGAATGGCGCGGGCAAGAGCACCCTCATGAACGTCATCGCAGGCTCTCTTCGTCCCGATCAGGGAACGATGGAAATCAACGGCCAGCCTTACACTCCATCAAACCCACTCGACGCGCGAACACACGGCATCGCCTTGATTCATCAGGAGCTCTCTCTCTGTTCCCACCTCAGTGTCGCAGAAAACGTTTTGATGGGGATCGAATCGTCACGGATGGGATGGCTCGATCGCGACAAACTCTTCGCACGCACGAATGAAGTGCTGAAAACTTTTCATCACGCTGACATCCGTCCGGAAAAACGTGTCGGCGAGCTTTCAGTCGCTGCACGCCAGATCGTCGAGATCTCACGCGCGATCGCCGCCCGCGCGCGCATCATTTTGATGGACGAGCCAACCAGCAGTTTGCAACGAGAAGATGTAACACACTTGTTTGAGTTGATTCGCAAGCTGAGCGCTGAAGGCATCTCGGTCATCTACATCAGTCATTTTCTTGAAGAAGTTCGCCAGATTTCGGATCGTTTCACTGTCCTGCGTGATGGACGCAGCGTTGCGAGCGGCGAGATTGCAACCACAACCGATGATGAACTCATCTCGAAGATGGTCGGACGCGCACAACAGAATCTGTTTCCCGTTCGCACACCAGCCCCCCGTGCAAGAGAGACGATTCTCGACGTACGAAATCTTGCTGCGCCGCCCCTCCTGAAAGACGCGACGTTTGAACTTCGTCGCGGAGAGATTCTTGGCATAGCAGGGTTGATGGGTTCGGGCCGCACGCCTTTGTTGCGCACGATCTTTGGTCTCGATCGACTTGAGAGTGGCTCGGTAAAAGTAAATCAAAAGAGTCTGCCGCCGGGACGCAGCACGCCGGCAATGAGACTAATCGAAGGTCTCGGATACCTGAGCGAGGATCGTAAAGGCGACGGCTTAACATTGAACCAATCGATCGCCGACAACGTTACAGTCACAAAGTTTGATTCATGTTCACGTTTCGGTTGGCTCGATCTCAGTGCTCAGCGCAAACAGACCGAGAAACTAGTCAACTCATTGAAGATCAAAACGCAAGGCGTACAGCAAGATGTTGGATCGTTATCAGGTGGGAATCAGCAGAAAGTGATCGTTGCGCGTCTGCTGCACCAGGATGCTGACATACTGCTGCTCGACGAGCCGACACGTGGAATTGACATCGGCAGCAAGGCGCAGGTCTACGAGACAATCGCTGCTTGTGCGGCGGAGAATAAAGCGGTGTTGATGGTGAGTTCGTACTTGCCTGAGTTGTTTGGGATGTGTGATCGATTGGCGGTGATGAGTCGTGGTCGACTTTCCACCGTTCGTAACATTGATGAGTGGACTCCGGAAAGTGTGTTACTGGCTGCCATCGGGGCCGCGGATTAAGACGGATTGGAGACGGATTTATGGGCGTGAAGATTGTGGTTGCGTTGTTGATATTGGCAATTGCTTCGGTTGCGCATGGACAGTCTGCGTTGCAGGAAATGGTGAAGACCGAGCAGGCGTTTTCGAAGATGGCCGAAGAGAAGAACACGCGTGATGCGTTCATGACGTTCATCGCGGACGATGGATTGTTGTTTCGACCCGGCGCCGTGAACGGGAAGAAGTGGATGATCGAACATCCTGCGCCGCCAACAGACAAGAAACCTTTGCTCGCGTGGCAGCCTTCGTTTGCCGGAATGGCTGCGTCCGGTGATATGGGATTCACTACTGGACCATGGGAGTTCAAAGGCGACATCAAAGACGAGAAGCCTTCTGGTTATGGTCACTTTGTAACTGTCTGGAAGAAGCAGCCCGATGGTTCGTGGAAGTTTGTCGTCGATCTCGGTATTTCGCACCCGCAGTCAGGTGGTCCGCAAGCGCATTGGATGCCGTCGGACACGAGTAAGAAAGAGAACTTCAAACCGGTCCACGTTGCTGTCTCACGCGAGAGCTTGTTGAATCGCGATCGTAAGTATGCGGCTGATGTGTTGGGGCAGGGTCTCGCAAAGACGTTCTCCGCATACGCTGCGCCTGACGTTCGACTCTATCGCTCGGCGGGTATCCCTTTCATCGGACGTGAAGCGTCGTCGGAAGCGATTGCCAAAACCAAGGGCAACGTGACTTGGCAGCCGATCGCGAGCGACTCGTCGCGTGCGGAGGATCTCGGTTACACGCACGGCACTTACGAAGTTGCAGACGAGACGAAGAAAGTGATCGAGCACGGGAGTTACGTTCGCATCTGGAAAAATACGGATGGTGTTTGGCGAATTGTGATGGACGTTACCAACCCACATTGAGCCACAGATGAACGCGGATAAAGTGCGGATTTTTCGAGCGCCGGGAAGAGTCAATCTGATCGGTGAACACACGGATTACAACGATG
>Ga0105243_10001163_pt1 | contig 23846 bp, 10 predicted proteins | sample KBSM34metaG_FD_81525 | JGI IMG/M metagenome (GOLD analysis project Ga0105243, IMG submission 81525) | Miscanthus rhizosphere microbial communities from Kellogg Biological Station, Michigan, USA - KBS M3-4 metaG | ecosystem: Host-associated > Plants > Roots > Rhizosphere > Soil | place... | reverse complement strand
TCACTGAGCCATGGCTGCCCTGCGTTACCGCCGTGACTGTCAACGTGTCGTTGTCGACATCAGTATCGTTGCCGAGAACATTGATGACGTTAGCACCGCTGTCCTCAGCAATCGTCGGCGCGTCGTCAACGGCGTCCGGAGCATCTTCCACGTTGGTGACAGTGACGTTCACAGTGGCGGTGTCGGTCCCGCCGTTACCATCACTAATGGTGTAAGTGAACGTGTCTGTGCCGAAGAAATTGCTATTCGGCGTGTAGCTCACCGACGGCCCATTGTTCGTCACTGAGCCATGGCTGCCCTGCGTTACCGCCGTGACTGTCAACGTGTCGTTGTCGACATCAGTATCGTTGCCGAGAACATTGATGACGTTAGCACCGCTGTCTTCAGCAATCGTCGGCGTGTCATCAACGGCGTCCGGCGCGTCTTCCACGTTGTTAACGGTGATGGTCACCGTGCTGGTATTGGAATCGTTTACGCCGTCATTTACTTTGAAAGTAAAACTGTCCGACCCAAAGTAATTTAGATCAGGTGTGTACGTTCGGTTGGCGCCCGTGCCGCTAAGTCCGCCATGGCTTGGACCGCTGACTATGGTGTACGTCAGCGGGTTTGCGTTAGCGCTCTCAGCGGTAAGTGTGATTGCGACCGCTGTTTCTTCATTGGTGGTTACAGACTGGCCTTCCGTTCCCGGATGATTGCCAGTTCCGTTCACGCCCGATTCGATGCAGTTCTGAATACCGGCCGGCAGGTTCGAGAAGAAGTTGTAGGTCGTCTGGTTCTCGATGAGGTCCACTGTCGTCAGATAGTTCTGCCAGGGATCATTTCTGATGCCCTGCATGTTGGGCATTGAGACAGCGACGGTTGTCGAGTTACACATCACTCGAGAAATATCGTCGCCGCTGGCTTTCGGAATCACGAGCGCAACTTTCCAAGTGCTCGCCGGAACAGTCACATGTCCAGCTGCAAGGGTCGTTGTGGTGCCGCCGTTCGAGCCGGTGCCACCGACGCCGTACGGACCAGAGACGATGTACACCTCATTAGCCGGCAAGAGTGTTCTCAGGTAATTTTCGAACGCCGCCCAGGGTCCCTGGTTATTGTCCGGAGACTGCGCGACCATGTTGGACATCAGGAACGTTGCCTGATTGATCGGGATCGATGTTTCTTTGTCACGGTCCGCGTTAGGAGTCATGTGACCGCGGTCGAAACCACTGCCGGAGAAGTCCGTCGCCTGCACCCGGTACCAGTCGGGCGGCACACCCGGATCAGGTCTGAAACTATCGACTCGCGTGAGAGAGCCTACCCACTCATCGGAAAGATGCCAGCTAACCCAATTCGGCCGCCCGAGATCTCGGTTGTAAGAAAGTGCGAACTCAGGCTTCTCCATCAGGTAGTTATCCGGCTGACCTGTGTCAGCCGTCGCACCGTTTGGATTGCCCATTGTGAGATGCACGTCCGGTGGATAGGGCGGAGCAGTCCCGGTCGCGACGGTGAATGACCACGCATAGTCTGCGCGGAGATGGTCAGTGTTCGTCCCCGCGTCATCACTGTCCTGATCGCTAATCTGATCCTTGTACAGCGTGACGGTGCACTGCTCGCCCGCCAGGAAGTTAACATTCGGCGTGATCACATAAGTTTTGAAATTGGGTGTTGACGCAACTGTAGCGTCATTGTGAACGCCTGTAGTTGCGCAACTGATGTTGTACCAACTGCCGCTCACATCAACCGCCTCGGTAAACGTTATCGTCATGCTCGCATCGCGCGGCGCATTCAAACCATTGCGCCGCGGATCAGTGCCAAACACGGACGGACCAATCTCGACGATTGGTGCGGTTCGTCGCGGGTTTGGAGGTGTGGCGACCAGGAAGTCCGCCGAGTTGTTATCCGTGTCAGTGGCGCCGTTGTTTTTGCGGAAGAGTGAACTCGTGTTATTGCCGGGTCCAGGTGCATTTGCCGACTCAGAGCAGTCAGCGGTGCTGCCGTATCCGACAAAATCCTGAATGGTTGAATCACCAAGCGGACAATTGCCGACCAGTGGCTCAAAGCTATTAACTAAAGCTAGCTTGCCATTCGAAGTGGCGATGTTGATATCGCTGTTGATATTCGCGGCAGGTAGGGCGGACCCGTCGGAACCGCCCGATCCAAGCGCGATTAAATAATATTCGCCTGGTCCAATCGTGCCGCCCAGTGGTTGTCTCGTGAATTCCCAGCCATCACCGGTTGCCGACGTGTACTGCAGTGAATAATCGCTTAAATCGAATGTGACACCGGTGGGATTGTAGAGTTCAACAAAATCATTGGTGTAAGTAGCGCCTCCGTTGCCACCGCCGCCATACACTTGACTGATCACCACGTGCGGCTGCTGGACTACAAGTGCAATGGTCGTATTTGCATTGCGACCCTGGGCATCGCTGATTGTTACCGGTAGGAGCTTATTGCCTAACGGCGCAGAGTTAGAAACTGTAGCGAAATAAGTAAAAGTATTCCCGCTGCCGGAGAACGGCTGGTTGGCCGCTCCGCCAATTGACGACAGATCAGCGCTCACTGTGATTCCCGTACTGGGTGGATCGCTACCTGGCGAGACAACTACTGTCAGATTCGTGGTTCCCCCTTGTTGCACGCCAAAGGGATCAGCCGATCCGGCGCCTTTCAATACCGCGCAATTATTTGTTGGCGACGAACTGTTTCGCGGGTTGGGTGCACCGGAAGCCAAGTCTGTGTTGTTATTATCAGTATCGGTGCAGCCGTTGTCTTTTCTAAGTTCGGCCGTCGTATTCGTAAGCGTGGGCGCTGGTCCTGCGCCTTCGAAGCAATTTGCAGTACCGCCATAGCCCACCAGATCAACAAGAGCGGCACCTGATGGACAACCGGCACCCGACAACGCAGTGGTGTTGCTGACGAGAGCTACCTTACCCGCCGTCGCCCCCATGGGAATCGTGCCGGTGGCATCTGGGGTTGGTAAGTCCACCGTGCCTCCACCTTGGGCGGCTTCTTTGATTAAGTAGTATTGACCCGGTTGAAGTATGAAACTGGTGAGCGGAGTAACTGCCCATAAGCCAGATGTCGCGGTCGGTGAGATGTACTGAACGGACCAGCCTGCGAGGTTGATTGGTGCGCCCGTGTGGTTGATGATTTCGATGAAGTCATTTTTTAGCGTTGCTCCCGAGTTACCGCCGCCGCCATAGACCTGACTGATAACCACGCTTCCCGGTGGTGGAGGAGGCGTGTTAACGCTCACCACTACTGTACAAGTAGCAGTTTGTGGCGTGGGCGAATCGTTGTTCGCATACTGAATCGTAACGTTGTAAGTTCCGACCGCAGTTGTATTCGCCACATTCAAAGTTGCCGACGCCGTGCCACCAACACCCGCGGCTGGCGTGAAACTGTCAAGCGTGATTCCCGGAACAGCCGAACTGGTTATGCTCGCGCTAGTCACCGTGCCGTCCGGATCAGTCGCGCTCACGCCTGCTGATGTCGCAGTGCCTTGAGTTGTGCTCAATGAAGCGGGGCAGCTTGGCGCGATTGGCTGATTGGGCGGCGTAACCGTGACAACCACAATACAGTCAGCAGTCTGAGGAGTGGGCGAGTCGTTGTTCGACCACCTAATCGTCACGTTGTATGTACCGGCTGCCGTGGTATTGGCAACATTCAGAGTTGCGTTCGCAGTGCCAGCGACGTTCGGCGCTTGCGTAAAATTGTCCAAACTAATTCCAGTTACCGGCGCACTGATGATGCTCGCACTCGTTACGGTGCCATCCGGATCCGAGGCGCTGACGCCCACCGAAGTTGCCGTCCCCTGAGTTGTACTGGGGGGATTTGGACACGTGGTATTGATTCCCTGATTAACCGGAGGAGTAGCTGGACTGGAAAGGTTCTGAGGATCGCTTGGAGAAAGTAATTGAAAATCAGTCGCGTTGTTATCAGTGTCTTGAGTGCTCCCATTCGCCCCACCTGGCTTCCTCTCATAGCCGCGATTCGTATTCGTGGTCAGTGCCGTGAGCACTGTCCCCTCTTTGTAGGCGGATCCTGTGCTCATCCCTACCTGGTCGACGATCGTCGCAGACGAATTAAAAATCGCTATGCCGCCGTCATTGGTAATGCCGGTCGTATAGGTCTGATTGCCGGGAACACTTCCGCTGTAACCCGATGCTGCACTATTGGTCGCTAAAAAATGGCCATGAGCGGGAATAGTTGTGCCCGCGTTTACTGTCAAACGGATACTTACGCCGGCAGCATTGTTTGAGCCTCGAATTGTCCACCCACTTATGTCGACCGGACCGTTGCTCAAATTGTATAGCTCGATGAATTCGTCATTCCCACCATTTGGCCCGACCGTCCGAAACTCGCTGATTACAACCGTGGACGATACGGCTTGTACGCGTCGCGCAAAGTACATTTGATGGATTAAGGCGACGGACGCAAACAAGATTGCCAGTAGCGCGATTAGTACACGCGTACGCGTAAGGCTGAGACTTCGTTTTGAATTCATTAGGGGCACCTTTCGACTGATATCTAATTTGAAAAAGTTCTCGTGTAACGGAACGAGCGATCGGAGAGGTCACAAGACAAACCCGATTGGATAAAGACGCCCTTGTACCAACATTAGTGCCGCGGGTCAAGTATCTGAGCGAAAAACAATAAGCCGTGCTTGACCGATTTGCTCTAAGCCGCATGCATCCACGCTTGCGCGAGATGATTTAGTTGCGTCTGGCATTGTTTGAGGGTTAAATACCGCGCGCGATGATCGGCCAGACTTTCGGCAACTATAAAATCACAGCAAAGATCGGAGCCGGCGGACAAGGCACGGTTTACAAAGCAACCGATACGCGGCTGGGCCGCAACGTTGTCCTCAAAGTTCTGCCCGCCGAACTTACCGTCAAGGACAGCAACCTGAAGCGTTTTGATCGCGAAGCCCGGCTGGCTTCGGCGCTGGATCATCCGAACATCTGCACCATTTTCGATCTCGGTGAGGCCGAAGGTCTGCATTACATCGCAATGCAATACGTCGAAGGTCGCAACGTGCGCCAGCTGGTGAACGGACGGCCGCTGGAACTCGACAGTGCGCTGCGCATTGCGATTCAAGTTGCCGACGCGCTGTCGACCGCGCACGCGCGTGGCATCATTCATCGCGATATCAAGTCTGGCAACGTGATGGTTACCGATGCAGGACAGGTGAAGGTGTTGGATTTCGGCTTGGCAAAGCTGCTTGACGAGAACGAAGCGCAAGCGAGTGGCATTCACCGAACTGAATTGACCGAGGTCGGCGTGCCCTACGGCACCGCGACGTACGCAGCTCCGGAACAAGCGCGTGGCGACCGTGTTGACTGGCGCGCGGACATTTTTTCCACGGGCGTCTTGCTGTACGAAATGCTGACCGGCACCTGGCCATTTCGCGGCAAGACGACCGTCGATGTGCGACATGCGGTCATCCACGATGAACCGAAGCCGGTTGCCGAAGCACGTCCCGGACCGACACCCGCGCGGCTGCAGACAATACTCGACAAGGCGATGAAGAAGGATCCGCGCGATCGCTATCAGAAGATCACGGAGCTTCGCGATGAGCTACGGAAAGTGCTGCAAGAAATCTCCACGAACGCACAATTCGAAGTCGCCGCGGCGCCGGCGCGCCACCTGTCGGGCTCCAGTCCGGTGTCGCGTGCCATGCGTTGGCTAAAGCGCATGAGCGGCAGCGAGTTGCACACGAGCGCACCGCAACTGACTTCTCGTCCGGCCGTCACCGAGTCCCCCGAGGCCTCGTTCACTACCGTGACTGGGCGCGAGAAGAAGAGTCTCGCAGTGTTGCCGTTCAAGAATTTGAGTAACGATGCGGCGTCGAGCTTTTATGAGTTCTCGTTGGCGGATGCGGTGATTACTGAGTTGGCGCGCATTCGTTCGCTCGTCGTGCGACCCTCGTCGGTCATGTCCAAATATCAGGGCCACGCAGCTGATCCTGCCGATGTGGGTCGCGAACTCAACGTCGACGCGGTGTTGTCAGCCGGATTCATTCATGCGGGCGAACGCTTTCGCGTCAACGCGCAACTACTCGACGTGCGCAGCAACGAAATCATCTGGAGCGATCGCATAGACGCGTCGTCAGACGACGTGATCGGCGTGCAGGATGAAATTACGAAACGTATTGTCGATGGTCTGCGACTGGAGTTGAGTCCTGACGAACAAGCTGGGTTAGCGCAGTCGAAGACTGTGAACGCCGAAGCCTACGAAGAATATCTGCGCGGCCGCGATCGTTTTGCACGCTTCATCTTTCGCACTGTCTCAGCGGAAGACTGCGACGCCGCCATTCAGCATTTTAGTCGCGCGATCGAATTAGATCCTGAGTTCGGTTTGGCGCACGACGGCTTGGGCGCATCACACGTCAATCGTGTTTTCAAAGGCTTGGGTGGCGTCGAAGACTTTGAAAAGGCCGAGGTTGCTTTCAATAAAGCGCTCTCGGTTGATCCGACGATCATCGAAGCCCGCATGTTGATGGTGTTTGTCCTGCTATGGCGCGGACAGAAACAGAAAGCGCGCGATGAGGTCGCCCGCGCGCGGCGCGAAGTTCCCAACGAAGCCGTCGTTTATTTCGTTAAAGCCACGCTTCATCGGCTGGACGGCGAGTACGACCGCGCGTTGCGTGCCTATGACCGTTTGGTGCATCTCGATCCAGCAGCGTTTGTCGTGGTCAGCTACAACCGTGCGCTCATCTTTCTTTATCAGGCGAAGTTTGAAGAAGCGCAACGCGAACTCGATCGCGCTGCTTCAGTCGAACCGAACAATCCCCTGCTGAAGACCGTGCGAGCTCTTGTTTTGTATTACACGAAGCATCCGGCCGACGGCGAAGCGCTGTTGCGCGAAATCACGACGGACCATCCAAACTTGAATGGTGTACGACCGTTCCTCGCAATGTGTTTGAGCCGCCAGGGCAAACACGAACAGGCGCTTGCCGAATTAACCGATGCTGTAAAGCGGAATGCCATGGTCGATCCCGATATTGCTTACGCCGTCGCCTCGGTCTACGGGCTGGAAGACGACAAGGCGAGCGCCTTTGAATGGCTGGAGCGCTCGGTGGCCTTAGGCAATGGCAACAAGCCGTGTTTCGTGGGCGATCCGAATCTCAAATCACTGCGGGACGACGCGCGATTTGTGCAGTTGATGGCGCGGATGACCCAGTAATCGCGCAATTCGGACTAGTCCTGATTCGCGGGCTCTGTTATACTGCTTTCGCTTACCCCGCCGGGCAGCCCGCTTGGCCCACGCACCGCAAAGCAACTTAGGTTCAATGCAGTGATTAGGTAAGCAAGGATTTTTGAGGCCGGCTTACGGCCATTTGCACGAACCGCTTCCAGGTTTCAGAGCGCGTCCGAATAAGGTAACGCTTCGCTCCCTGGCTCAAGAACAAGATTGCGAGCTGCGGTTCGGATGGAGTTTTCCTTTGAGTCAATTCGAGGTCCACTCAGTTCAACGAGTGGCACTGAACGCAGCGCAGACCCGACGGTTCGGGGCTGCCGAGTCTCTGCACAACGCCGAGACGTGCGCCGCGCCTGAACGCGCGACAAATCAACTGCCGGTAAATTCAACCGGCGAAATCCAACTACAACCGAGCGAAGGATGCGAGCACGAGGCTCGCGGACCGCACGAAAAGCACCTCAGCGCGGCTACCGCGCCGGGGATCCCGTGGATGCGTGCGCTCATTTGAGGACGCGCCCACCGGAGAAAGAAAATCAATGTCAAGAGAGTTAATTGTTAGTGTGAACGGTCGCGAAAAGAAGATCGCGATCGTCGAGAATGAACGCGTCACAGAGTTTTATATTGAGCGTGGCGAGCAGAATCAAGGCATCGTCGGCAACCTCTACAAGGGTCGCGTCATGCGAGTGCTGCCGGGAATGCAATCGGCGTTCGTAGATATCGGCCTGGAGCGCGATGCGTTCCTGTATGTTTCCGATTTCTTCGACGAAGAAGCCGAATTCGAACGCATCGTCGTTGACGGCAAAAAAGGCGACGCGGCCGCTGAGAAAGCGGCGGCGGAAAAGATCGAGCAGGGCCGCATCGAGCGCGAACATCACATCGAATCGACCCATGAACGTGTCAATCCGCTGCTTGAGGCTGAGGGTGCCGCATTCGAGCCTGCCGAACCAGAAGAGGCAGAAGAGACCGGCACACGTCGGCGTGGCCGTCGTGGTGGACGCGGACGCAAGCGCGGGGCGAAGACGGAGGTTGAGCCCGCGCGCGAAGAGCGCAGCTTGATTCCGCACGAAGTCGGACCGTTCGATACACCGTTTGTTTCAGCCGCATCATTCGAACGAGTCAGCGATGACGAAAGCATTCTGAACGGCGAGATGTTGAAAGATGCCCGACTGCAAGAGCGCATCATGGATGAAGTTCACGCGGTCGAGTTCGACCTGGAGGACGTTCCCAGCGCGCCGGTCGGCTCCTTACTGTCTGGCGAGTTCCGCGAGAGCGGAGAATTTCAACGGATCGCCGATTCAGAAGACGCGGAAGTAGCGGCAGTCCGGCCGCGTGCGATCGAAGAAGCACACGTGCGCGATTTCGTTGACGAGATCGTCGACGAAAGCTCCCGCGGCTCCGTTTTCCAACGCGTGAGCGACGAGGAAAGCGCCTCTGTGGATCTTGAAGCCCCGACGGAAATTCCATCAGCACCACCCAGCCGGTCGCGAAAAAAGTCCAGCGTGATCAGCCGCTTCTTCAAATCGAAAAAGCCTGAGGAGGAAGGAGAAGCCGACGGAGTAACCGAAAGTCGAGTCGAAACAGCCGACGAAGTAAATGCCGATGCGGAAGCCAGCATTATTTCAGGTCACGCGCACGAAGAGTTTGCGACCCGACGCGGCGGCCGCCGCCGACGACGAACCAAACCCGCTACGGGTGCAAGCGAAAGCGATGGCGCGAACGGACAAGACGAATCGGCTGAACCGATCGAAACCGAAGAAGCTGCACCGCTTGAAGCGGCGGAAGAGGAAGCCGCGCCGGAAAAACCAATCTCTGAAGTAACTGAGGAAGACTCTGGCGAGGCGGCGCCACGTACGGGCCGGCGGCCCGCTCCGCGCGGTCGCCGGCGGCAGCCACGGCATGAACGCAAACAGGTGGCGATTAGCGAACTGCTGAGCGAGGGTCAGGAAATTCTCGTCCAGATCGCAAAAGAACCCATCGCAAAAAAAGGCGCACGGATCACTTCGCATATCGCTCTGCCCGGCCGCTTCCTCGTTTACATGCCAACGGTCGAGCACCTCGGCGTATCTCGCAAGATCGATTCGGACACTGAGCGCTCACGTCTACGCAAGCTAATTCAAAAAATTCATGCGGAAGAAGATGTGCCGTCCGGCGGCTTTATCGTGCGCACAGCGGGTATCGGAGCGAAAGAAGAAGACTTACGCGCGGATGCTCGTTATTTGATTCGCACCTGGCTGGACATTCGACAGAGCGCCGAAAAAACGAAAGCGCCGGCGTTAATCCATCGCGATCTCGATCTCGTGCAACGCATTTTGCGCGATCAGCTCGCGGAAGACTTCACCGCGATTCGCATCGATTCGGAAGACGAGTACCAACGCGTCGTGGAATTCGTGAACCGAATGCAACCCAAGCTGGTCAAACGTGTGAAGCTTTATACGCGTGACGAGCCGATCCTCGAGCAGTACGGCGTACAAGCCGAAATCGACAAGGCGATCAAGCCGCGGGTGTGGCTGAAATCCGGCGGCTATCTCGTGATCAACCAAACGGAAGCGTTGGTTTCGATCGACGTTAACACTGGCAAGTTCGTCGGCCGCGGTGCTACGCGCCTGGAAGACACCATCACGCGCACGAACATGGAAGCGGTTGAGGAGATCGCGCGCCAGATTCGCTTGCGCGATCTGGGCGGCATCATCGTACTCGACCTCATCGACATGGAAGAGCGCCGCAATCGCCAGCGCGTGATGCAGACCTTGCAGGAGGCTCTGCGCCGGGATAAATCCCCTACGAAGGTGCTCTCGTTCAACGACTTCGGTCTGGTGATCATGACGCGCAAACGCGTGAAGCAATCGCTCGAGCGAACGTTGTGCACAGCTTGTTCGTATTGCCAGGGCGCGGGACTGGTCAAGTCGCCGCAGACTGTCTGTTATGAGATTCTCGAACAGGCGCGCCGGCTCTCGCGTGAAGGCGAAGGTGATGGCACGCGAACAGCGATGCTGCGAGTGAATCCCGAAGTCGCCCGCGCGTTGCGCAACCAGGAACGTGACGTGCTGAATGAGATCGAGGATTACCTCGGCAACGTGGACGTTACCAGCGACGCAACTATTCATCAGGAACAATTCGATTTCGCATTCGCGTAGCACAAGCTACCGCTAAAGGCGATGGAGTCCGCCATTAACCGCCCATGGGCTGATGACTCCTACCAAAACTTTGGTTAGGAGTTCATCGCCATGGGCAGAGTTTTTTTGGCAGGCATCGGCGGCTTCGCCGGTTCAGCTCTTCGTTATCTCGTTGCCGGTCTAATCCAAAACTGGACCGGCAGCATTCGATTTCCTTTCGGAACACTCGCCGTCAACCTCGCCGGCTGTCTCGTTATCGGTTTCCTTTCACAGCTAGCCGAAACCCGCGGCTTTTTCAGCGCGGACGCGCGCACTCTGATTTTCATCGGCGTGCTGGGTGGCTTCACGACGTTTTCGGCTTTCGGAAACGAGACGATCAATCTGTGGCGCGACGGCGAAAACATGCTGGCGGCCGCTAATATCACCGCGCACTTGGTGTTGTGTCTCAGCGCAGTGTGGCTGAGCCGCGTGGTTGCATTTCAGGTTTGGAGGTGAGCGTCATGATGCTGCCGACCGATGGTTATCTGCTTCGGATCTTCATAGGCGAGAGCGATCGACACGATGGCCAATTGCTGCATGAATGGATTGTCATGAAAGCGCGCGCGCAGGGTTTGGCAGGCGCAACTGTCCTACGCGGGATGCTGGGCTTTGGCGCGCACAGCCGGCTGCACTCTTTCAAGATCGAGCGACTCTCTCAGGATCTGCCAATCGTCGTCGAAATCGTCGATACCCGTGAAAAGCTGGAGAAGTTTCTCGAGTTGATCGATCATGAAATTGAGGAAGGCATGGCGACGCTCGAGGAGGTCAAAATCCACTTCTATCGAAGTGGTAAATCCGCATAGTCGTCATACAAAAGGGATTGAATCGTGTGGCATTTGTGACTGTTGGCGTAGCTGCGTATCAGACAGAATTTCCGCCAAATAAAGCACTTTACAGACCCTAACCCCGTCGCTAGAATGCTCTAAACGCAGACCGGCCCCACCGGCGTTTTTGATAGTTCCCCTAAGAATCCCCTGGCAATTCCCTCGATCGTTTTGACGCATCTCTGCGCCCGACGCTAGTTGCGTATGGACACTACCCTTCAAAAACAGTTCGCCGTGGCGTGTCTCTCCAACGACTTGAAACCATCGGAAGGAAAATAATGCGAGTTCAAACTGCAGCCCGTGACTCTATCAACGCCAAGTTACTCCTAAAAACACTTGTCGCTTTCAAGAAAGGTGACTTTTCGGTGCGGCTGCCGGGCGAATGGACAGGTGAAGCCGGAAAAATTGCCGACACACTGAACGACATCATCGAACTGAGCGACAAGACCGCGAAAGAGATGGATCGCGTCAGCCGCGTAGTCGGTAAAGAAGGCAAGATACAGCATCGCGCCGCCGTGCCTGCGGCGGCCGGATCGTGGCTGCGACTCGTCGACTCGGCAAATTTGCTGATCGACGACATGGCGCGGCCGACGAGTGAGATGGCGCGCGTGATCGGCGCCGTCGCAAACGGTGATCTTTCTGAGCGCATGACTCTCGAAATTGACGGCCGCCCGCTAAAGGGCGAGTTCCTCCGCACGACAAAGATCGTGAACTCGATGGTCGATCAACTCGGTTCGTTCGCTTCTGAGGTTACGCGCGTCGCGCGCGAAGTCGGTACCGAGGGAAAGCTGGGCGGCGAAGCGAAAGTGAAAGGCGTGGCCGGCACGTGGAAGGACCTGACAGACAGCGTGAACTCGATGGCCGGCAACCTCACGGCGCAAGTCCGCAACATCGCGGAAGTGACGACGGCGGTGGCGAACGGCGACTTGTCGAAAAAGATCACGGTCGATGTGAAGGGCGAGATCCTGGAACTCAAGAACACCATCAACACGATGGTGGACCAGCTGAACTCGTTCGCCTCCGAAGTGACGCGCGTGGCGCGCGAGGTCGGCACTGAAGGAAAACTCGGCGGCCAGGCGGATGTGCGCGGAGTTGCGGGCACGTGGAAAGACCTGACCGACAACGTGAACTCGATGGCCAGCAATTTGACTGGCCAGGTCCGCAACATCGCAGAAGTAACGACTGCCGTGGCAAACGGCGACTTGTCTAAAAAGATTACCGTCGACGTGAAAGGTGAAATTCTCGAGCTAAAGATCACTATCAACACGATGGTGGACCAACTGAACTCGTTCGCCTCGGAAGTGACGCGCGTGGCGCGCGAAGTCGGTACCGAAGGAAAACTCGGCGGTCAGGCGCAGGTAATCGGCGTCGCCGGCACGTGGAAAGATCTCACCGACAACGTGAACTTCATGGCCGGTAACCTCACGGGCCAGGTCCGAAACATCGCGGAAGTCACCACCGCGGTGGCCAACGGCGACTTGTCCAAGAAGATCACGGTCGATGTGAAAGGCGAAATTCTGGAACTGAAGGACACCATCAACACGATGGTGGACCAGCTCAACGCGTTCGCCTCGGAAGTCACGCGCGTAGCGCGTGAAGTGGGTTCGGAAGGAAAACTTGGCGGGCAGGCCGACGTGAAAGGTGTCGCCGGAACGTGGAAGGACCTGACCGACAGCGTGAACCTGATGGCCGGAAATCTCACCGGCCAGGTGCGTAACATCGCGGAAGTTACGACCGCGGTGGCCAACGGCGACTTGTCGAAGAAGATCACAGTCGATGTGCGCGGTGAAATTCTCGAACTCAAAGACACCATCAACACGATGGTGGACCAGCTCAATGCATTCGCCTCGGAAGTGACGCGCGTGGCGCGCGAAGTGGGCACCGAAGGAAAACTCGGTGGTCAGGCGCAAGTGATCGGCGTGGCCGGCACCTGGAAGGACCTGACCGACAACGTCAACTTCATGGCCGGTAACCTTACTGGCCAGGTACGCAACATCGCCGAAGTAACCACGGCCGTGGCGAAGGGCGACCTTTCCAAGAAAATTACGGTGGACGTGAAGGGCGAGATTCTTGAACTGAAGAACACCATCAACACCATGGTGGACCAGCTCAGCTCGTTCGCTTCTGAGGTTACGCGCGTCGCGCGCGAAGTGGGCACGGAAGGAAGACTCGGCGGCCAGGCGCAGGTGATCGGTATTGGCGGCACCTGGAAAGACCTAACTGACAACGTGAACTTCATGGCCGGCAACCTCACTGGTCAGGTGCGTAACATCGCCGAAGTTACGACGGCGGTGGCGAACGGTGACTTGTCTAAGAAGATCACCGTCGACGTCAAGGGCGAAATCCTCGAATTAAAGAACACCATCAACACGATGGTGGACCAGTTGAACTCTTTCGCATCGGAAGTAACCCGCGTGGCGCGTGAAGTGGGCACGGAAGGAAAACTCGGCGGCCAGGCGGATGTAAAGGGCGTGGCAGGAACGTGGAAAGACCTCACTGATAACGTGAATTTCATGGCCAGCAACCTCACCGGTCAGGTTCGTAACATCGCCGACGTGACGACAGCAGTGGCGAACGGCGACTTGTCCAAGAAGATCACGGTCGATGTGAAGGGCGAGATTCTCGAACTCAAAAACACCATCAACACGATGGTGGACCAACTAAATTCGTTCGCCTCGGAAGTGACGCGCGTGGCGCGCGAAGTCGGCACCGAAGGAAAACTGGGCGGCCAGGCTCAGGTGATCGGCGTCGCCGGCACATGGAAAGATTTGACCGACAACGTGAACTCGATGGCCAGCAACCTGACTGACCAGGTACGCGGCATCGCGCGCGTCGTGACGGCCGTGGCAAACGGTGACTTGAAACGAAAACTGACGGTGGAAGCGAAAGGCGAAATCGCAGAGCTCGCCGATACCATCAACAACATGACCGACACGCTTGCGACGTTCGCAGACCAGGTAAGTTCCGTGGCGCGCGAAGTCGGTGTGGAAGGCAAGCTTGGCGGCCAGGCAAACGTGCCGGGCGCGGCGGGCACGTGGCGCGACCTGACCGACAACGTGAACGGTCTCGCAGAGAACCTCACCACTCAGGTGCGCGCGATTGCGGAAGTCTCAACGGCGGTAACGAAAGGCGACCTCACTCGATCGATTACCGTTGAAGCCCAGGGCGAAGTGGCCGCACTGAAAGACAACATCAACGAGATGATTCTCAACCTCAAAGAGACAACTCAAAAGAACACAGAAACGGACTGGCTGAAGACGAACCTCGCGAAGTTCACGCGCATGCTTCAGGGCCAGCGCGATATGAAGACCGTGGCCCAGATGGTCCTTTCGGAACTGGCGCCGCTTGTCGATGCGCAGCAGGGCGTTTTCTACGTCAATCAAAGCGATAACGGCGATGCGACGATGAAGTTGCTCGGTGGCTACGCGTACAACAAACGAAAGAACCTTGCAAACGAGTTTCAGGCCGGCGAAGGACTCGTGGGCCAGTGCATGCTGGAGAAAGAGCGCATCCTGGTAACCAACGTTCCCACAACGTACGTGCAGGTCAAGTCTGGCTTGGGCGAAGCGTCGCCTAACAACATCGTCGTTCTGCCGGTGCTGTTCGAAGGTGAAGTAAAAGCTGTGATCGAGCTTTCCACGTTCCACTCGTTCAACGACACGCACCTCACCTTCCTCGATCAGCTCACTGAAAGTATCGGCATCGTGCTCAACACGATTGAGGCCAATACGAGAACTGAAGACCTGCTTCAGCAGTCGCAATCATTGGCGGGCGAGCTACAAAGTCAACAGGATGAGTTGAAGAAAACAAACGAACAGCTCGAACTGCAGGCGCAGTCGCTCCGCGAGTCTGAGGACTTGCTGAAGAGTCAGCAGGAAGAGTTGCGGCAAACCAACGAAGAATTGCAGGACAAGGCCGCGTTGCTGGCGCGCCAAAAAGCGGAGGTCGAGGAGAAGAACCGCGAAGTCGAAGAGGCGCGCTGGGAGATGGAAGAAAAGGCCGAGCAACTCGCCCTCACGTCGAAGTACAAGTCGGAATTTCTCGCCAATATGTCGCACGAGCTGCGCACACCGCTCAACAGCATGCTTATCCTGTCGCGGCAATTGGCCGAGAACGGCGAAGAGAACTTGTCAACGAAACAGGTGCAGTTCGCCGAGACGATTCACTCTTCTGGATCGGACTTGCTCTCGCTCATCAATGACATTCTCGACCTGTCAAAGATTGAATCGGGCATGATGGGCATCGAAGTATCGGAAGTTTCGATCGACGACGTCACCGAGCAGCTCGAGCGCAGCTTCCATCAACTCGCCCAGGACAAGAACATCGGGTTCCTCATCGAACGCAGCGCAGACTTTGATCCGGCGATCGTCACTGACGACAAGCGGCTGCAACAGATTCTGATGAATCTTCTGTCGAACGCTTTCAAATTCACCGACGAGGGAAACGTGGTGCTGAAAGTAGCGCCCGCGGCAAAGGATGAAAAGTATTACCTCGAATCGCTGAACCGCGTGCCCGATGTCATTGCGTTTTCGGTCACTGATACGGGCATCGGCATTCCGGCTGAAAAGCAACGAATTATTTTCGAGGCATTCCAGCAAGCCGACGGCACGACGAGCCGCAAATACGGCGGGACGGGTCTCGGCCTCTCGATTAGTCGCGAAATCGCTCGCCTGCTGGGCGGCGAAATTCGCGTCACGAGCGTTCCGGGTGAAGGCAGCACGTTCACGCTGTTTTTGCCGCGCGAGTATGTTCCCTCGCGGGCGGTCGCGCCGACAACAAAGAAAAAGCAGCAGCCGGCGCAAATGGAGGCGGCCTGGACGCCGGCGGAAACGTTCAGTACGGAACTCCTGCTGAACGAAGAGTCGGCGATCGTCGACGATCGCATGGATATTCAGGACAACGACCGCGTCGTGCTGATCGTCGAAGACGATCCGAAATTCGCAAACATCCTCGTCGACCTGGCGCGGGAAAAGGGCTTCAAGTGTCTGGTCGCGCAATCCGGAAGCGTGGCGCTCGCCCTGGCACACAAGTACAACCCGGCCGCGGTTACTCTCGACATCAAGCTGCCGGATCGTAACGGTTGGACGATTCTTGATCGACTGAAACACGATCCTCGAACGCGACACATTCCCGTTCACGTCATCAGTGTCGAAGAGCAGCGACAGCGTGCTCTGCGGCAAGGCGCTTCGACGCTTTTAAAGAAGCCGGTGACAAACGGGGATCTCGCGAAGACCTTCGACAACATCAGCGAATTCCTCACGCGCGAATGGCGCGAACTGCTGCTCGTCGAAGACGACGAGGTGCAGCGGATGAGCCTGGTCGAATTGATTGGCAACGGCGACGTGCGCACGACGGCTGTAGGCACGGGCCAGGAAGCGCTCAGGCGTCTGAAGGAACAACACTTCGACTGTATGGTGCTCGATCTGAAACTTCCGGACATGACTGGGTTCGAATTGATCGAGCAGATGCAAAACGACCCGACGCGCTCAGAGCTTCCCATTATCATTTACACAGGCAAGGAATTGACGCGCAAAGAAGAGATCCATCTGCGGCGCGTCGCCACGTCGGTGATTATCAAAGAAGCTGATTCGCCTGAGCGATTGCTCGCGGAAACCGCGCTGTTCCTGCATCGCGTCGAAGCAAAACTGCCTGAGCCAAAACGGAAGATGCTCGAACAGCTGACCCGGCGTGATCCGGTGTTGGCCGGCCGTAAAGTACTCGTAGTCGATGATGATGTGCGCAATATCTTTGCGCTCACCAGCGCGCTCGAGTCTTACAACATGAGAGTCCTGCATGCGGAAAACGGTCAGAAAGGGATTGATTTGCTCAAGCAGAATCCGGGCGTCGAAGCCGTGCTCATGGACATCATGATGCCAGAGATGGACGGCTATGAAGCGATTAGCGAGATTCGCAAGATGGATGTTTTCCAGCGGCTGCCGATCATCGCGCTAACTGCCAAAGCAATGAAGGCTGATCGCGACCACTGCCTCGATGTCGGAGCTTCTGACTACATCTCGAAACCCCTCGACATCGATCAACTGTTTTCATTGCTGCGCGTGTGGCTTTCCCCGGAAGATGAGGAATTGTGACTAATTCGAAGACAGGGAACGACCGGATCAACATTCTGATGGTCGACGACAGCGCCACGAATCTGCTGGCGCTGGAATCAATTCTGCGCGCACCGGATCGGAACCTGATCCGCGCAGGTTCCGGTGAAGATGCGCTTCGATATCTGCTCGACAACGATGCGGCGGTCGTGCTGCTCGATGTGTACATGCCCGGAATTGACGGCCTGCAAACTGCCGAGCTGATCCGGGGCCGCGAAAAATCGCGCGACATTCCCATCATTTTTCTGACGGCAAACACAACCGGTCACACACACTTGAGTCGCGGCTACTCACTCGGCGCCGTCGATTACATCGTTAAGCCGATCGACCCAGCGATTCTGCGTTCGAAGGTGAACGTCTTTGTCGAGTTGTTCAAAAAGACGCGCCAGGTGAAGCGGCAGGCACAACTTTTGGAACAGCAGAATCGGGAAATCAAGAATGCCAACCTTGAACGCCTGCGGTCGCTCATCGATTTGGGCCATGAGCTGGCGGCTGAACATGAACCGGCGGCCGTGTTGCGAAGATTCTGTCGCTCGGCGCAACGAGTCATTGACGCGGAAGAGGTCACGATCGTCATGCTGGGCGACGACGAGCAAACTCCGCGCTATTTCTTTCGGTGCGATCGGCACGGGCGGATTCACGAACGCGGCGCGATGCCGGAAGTGATTCAGCACGCATTGCGGCGCGTTCTCACTGAACTTGTGCCAATTCGTTTGGACGAATCCAGCGACCTTCTGATCGACGACGACTTCAACCCGATTGAATCGTTTCTGGGAGCGCCCATTCTGTCCGCGGGGGTAATACTTGGCTGGTTTTATCTTCTTAACCGGCGCGGCGCGGACCACTTTGGCGAATCCGACGAGAGCCTCGCCGCGACTCTGGCTAACCACGTCGGGGTCGCGTACGAAAACGCGCGGCTCTACGCAGAATCGCAGAATCATGCGACTGAGCTGCGCATGGAGATGGCCGTCCGCAGGCAAGCGGAAGAAGAACGCGGCCATCTGTTAGTTCGCGAGCAGGCAGCGCGCGCCGAAGCGGAAGCGGCAAACAAAAACAAGGACGAGTTCCTCGCCACGCTCTCGCACGAGTTGCGCACACCTCTGACGGCAATCCTCGGCTGGAGTCATTTGCTGCGCACTAAGAAACTGAATGAACCTGAAGTCAGTCGCGCCGTCGACACGATCGAACGGAATGCACGCTCGCAGTCCCAATTGATTGACGATCTGCTGGACGTCTCGCGCATCATCACCGGCAAACTGAGTATTGATCGAACGCGTGTCGATCTGTCGAAAGTAATTGACGCGGCCCTGGATGTGACACGACCGATTGCCGAAGCGAAAGAAATTCAATTCACGATTGCGATCGAGCCGTCACCGTGTTTCGTCCACGGCGACTCGACGCGCTTACAGCAAATCTTCTGGAACCTTTTCAGCAATGCGGTGAAGTTTACGCCCAAGGGGGGACGAGTCGTCGTTGATGCCAGGACGATTGACTCTCGCGTAAGCGTTGCGGTGACCGATACCGGCATCGGAATCAAACCGGAACTGCTACCCTTTATCTTTGATCGATTTCGGCAAGGAGACGGCTCTACCACCCGCGAGCACGGCGGTCTGGGACTGGGACTGGCCATCGTACGACATCTGGTGCAACTTCATGGTGGCACGGTGGATGTTGACAGTGATGGAATCGGGTGCGGTTCGACATTCAAAGTCACGATTCCTGTGGCAATCGCAGACATCGTTGTCGACGGCCTACAAATCGATGTCGTGCCTGCGCAAACCGTTAACGTTCCGGCTTTGAGTCTTAAGCTTCTTCACGGAATCAAGGTGTTGGTAGTCGATGACGAGCACGATTCGCGCGAGCTTTTGACGATGATCTTGACGCGTTGTGGCAGCGATGTGCGATGTAGCGATTCCGCCGCCAGCGCCTTCGAGGCATTCAATGAGTGGCACCCGGACTTGCTCGTTAGTGATATCGGGATGCCGACCGAAGACGGCTACAGCTTGATTCAAAAGGTGCGAAGCCTGGGTTCGAACTACGCGCGCGAGGTACCCGCAGTCGCACTCACCGCCTACGCGACGGATGAAGATCGAATGCACGCGTTGTCCGCCGGCTTTCAAATGCACCTTCCCAAACCGATCGAACCGGAAAGTTTTGTTACGTCGTTGGCATCGATGCTCGCGGGTGACGGATCGACAACGGAATGAGGCTCAGCGCTGCACGGTGTACTTCTCTGTTTTGAAGGGTTGGAATCCTCGTTTCAAATAATTCGGTAAGGCGGCGGAATCGTCCAGGGTGCAGGTATGCAACCAGACTCGATTTGCGCCGTCGGCCCACGCCTGCTCAGCCGCACAGGTGAGTAAGTGCTTGCCTAAGCCACGGCCGATGAACTGCGGCATCAGACCGAAATAAGCAAGTTCAGTTGAGCCGTCTTCACACTTTTTCAACTCGAAGTAGCCGGCCTTTGCATTTTCATAAGTCATCAGCCACACGCTGATTTCCGGCTGTCTGAGGTAGGCCCGAATGTCTTCATCCGTCCACGGCAGGCGGTCAATCCAATGATAATTCTTGCCGACTTCGACGTAGAGGAAGCGAAATAAATCAACTGAGCAATTGGGTTGATGTTCGATCTTGATTGCTGGATCGTCGAGCTTCGCCGCACGCAGTTGCGCAGGATCCCGCATCTCGAGATAGGTGCGCGTGACTTCGATGGTTGATGCTGTCGTCATTCCGGAATTAACCACCAAGACACAAAGACACCAAGGACGACTACAGACATGTAACCAATTCTCGTTTGAATTTGTGTCTTTGTGCCTTCGTGTCTTTATGGTGAACTGCTGTCACTTCGCTTTCCCCGCCACCCGCGCGCGCGGATGAAATCGATCGTACGCCTTGCGCATGTGCAGGTCGGTGATGTGCGTGTAAATCTCAGTCGTCGAAATGTCGCTGTGTCCGAGCAGCGCCTGCACTGATCGCGAATCCGCACCGTGCTGCATCAAGTGCGTTCCAAAACTATGGCGCAGGGTGTGCGGTGAAATGTGCGGGACTTCGGCTCTTGCGGCGTACGTTTTGATGATGCTCCAGGCCAATTGACGAGTCAGAGCCCGTCCCCGATTCAAAAACAGCACCGGGTTATTGCTGCCGAGGCGATCGCGCACGACCAGGTATCGCTGTAACCATTGCACCGCGCTCTTGCCGATGGGAATTCGCCGTTGTTTGCTGCCTTTTCCGAAACAAGTGACGATCGCGCCGTCAAGATCTAAATCCGCGACTTTCAGGCCGCACAGCTCAGAAACGCGCAGGCCAGCCGCGTACATCAGCTCAAGCATCGCGCGATCACGCACACCCACGTCGCGGTTGATGTCAGGAGCGAGCAAGAGGCGCTCCATCTCTTCTTCGGTGAGAAACTTTGGCAGACGCGAACTCTTTTGCGGTGTGTGAATGTCCTCGGTTGGATCGCGTCGCACGTGACGATCGAGCATCAAGAACTTGAAGAAGCTACGCGCCGCGCTGACCGCACGTGCGACGGACGAAGGCGCCAACCCTTCGCGCGACATCGAAGCAATCCATTCGCGCAAATCCTTCCGCTGCAATTGATCGATCTGCTTTCCTTTGCCGCTTGACCAAACCTGAAGACGCCGAACATCGCGCGCATAATTCTGCAGTGTATTTTGTGAGAGGCCCTTTTCGACTTGAATGTAAGTGAGGAATTCGCGCGTCAAATCGCGTATGCCGTTACGCTCAGACATCGCGAAGATGGTAGCACAAGCTGGTAACGCAGGCGGCAGGCCGCAAATTCATTCTTGTGCCGGCTCGCAGCCTGCACTACAAATCTTCTCGCACGAGCGAAAACATCACGGCGTCATGTGATTCACCACCAATCAGCAGACGCTTGCGCAGCACGGCTTCGCGCACCGCGCCGATCTTCTCGGCCACGCGCTGGCTGGCGATGTTCGGCACAGCGACCACGATTTCGATCCGATGTAGCCCAAGTTCTTCGAATGCAAATCGCGCTACGAGGCGTGAAGCTCTTGACGCGACGCCTTTTCCGGTTGCGCTGGTGCGCACCCAATACCCAAGGTTGCCGAACTGATGCACGCGATTGATGAAGTTCAGGCCCACCCCGCCCAGAAATCGTTCGCCGTTACTGCGATCGAAAATGCCAAAACTGTACCACTCGTCGGTCTGCGCTTTCTGGCTTCTTGATCGAACAAAGTCCCGGCTTTCTTCGATCGAGTAATTCACATGGCACCAACCAAGCCAGGCCGAGACTTCGGGGATCGATTCACGCACAGCTTCAAACAACCGCGGCGCATCGTCTTCACGATAAAACCGGACAACTAACTGCCCGTCAGTAAGCTCGGTTTGCTGGGCCACAAAGGATGATTAGCGCAAGGGGACAGGAACCACGCTACCCAAACAGACGGCCTAAGGTTTCGTGGGTTTGTATTTATCGATTAACTGCTGCATGCCCTCAGTCGAGCCATGTCGGTATTTGTAGTACGTTTCGAGGTCGCCCAGATACTGCTGCCTTACCTCTTGCAGGGTCGCATTTCCTTCTGAGAGCGCGATTGCGTGAGCATACGCGTCGATCACCTGGTCCAAAATAGCCTGGGTCTTCTTCAGTTCTTCGTCTCGCGTTGGTCCAGCCGCCATCGATTGATATTGCTTTGCAGCGTTCTGATAATCCTGATTCAACAAGCCTGCCAACATCACGTAATTGAAAGGATCCGCGGGCGCCAGTTCCGAAGCTTTTACGTAACTTGCTTTGGCCTCGGCGGATTTAGCGCTCACGTAATAAAGAAGACCCAACGATTGATACACGCCCGGCAGCGTTCCGGATTTGTATGTTTTCCAATGTGCATCGTCAGAATTGGCGGGTTTTTTGTCAGCCTCAAATAGCTCGGCCGCATGGGTGCCGTATTGGATCGATTGCGTGAGGTATTTGCCATTGTGCTTTTTCACTTGATCCGTGCCAATAGACAGCAGCGCGACCAACAATCGCAACGAGTCCGGATGGCGAGAGAGAAAGTCCGCACCTTTGGTGAACGCTTCGTCAGGTTGATTGTTGTCGGCATACGCCTCAATCAAGATCGGGGCGATCAGTTCTTCTTCCGTTGGTTCATTGAAGATCGTCTGATATTGCTGGGCGAAGGTGAGCTTCTGTTTCGCATCCGGTAAGGCTTCAATCTGTTCTACGCCCATTTGAGCGATGAATGGCCGGGCTTGCGACTTAGGATATTTCTTAATTAATTCCGCAACCGCCTTCATTTTCTCCGCCGGATCTTTGGCGGATTGAATGCTGTGCACGAGATTCTGTTCTTCGGGTGAAAGATTCGGCCGGCCCTGAGGTTGTGCGGCGACGCCGATAGCTGCCATGAGCACAACCGTGCTGATGATGAATAGTCGCTTAAACATGAAGTTCCCTCTCGAAATAATTTAATACGCGTCAGGTCGCCCAGCACGTGATCTCAGAGGCGAGACGTTCACGCTTCAAATTAGCACGATAAAACGTGTGGCTGAAACTAACGGGATTGCCTGCGCACTGCTCACGCTGAAGTCAACGCGCCGACGGTTGATGATACTTTCACGCGCCGATAGCGATGCGTCACTGGTCGCCGGCGTCCAATGCCGATCGCATTCCGAGAAATGATTAGCGTCGGCGGAAGTTGGCGTCTTTTGAATTCATTGGCCGGCGACTCGACGCGGTTGAGTATGTCGTAGACGAGTTCCGCATCATGTCCGCCAGCAATGATTTCCTCCGGCGATTGCTTCTGCTCGAAATAAAGTTTCAGAATCGGATCGAGCTGGTCGTACGGCGGCAGGGATTGATCGTCGAATTGTCCCGGCGCGAGTTCTGCTGACGGACGCTTCTCGATGATTGACGTGGGAATCAACTCGCCGTCGCGATTGTACAAGCGCGCCAACTCATAAACTTCCGTCTTCAAAACGTCACCGATGACCGCCAGTCCGCCATTCGTATCGCCATACAGCGTGCAATACCCGAGCGCGAGTTCGGATTTGTTTCCCGTCGAAAGCAGCAGTCGATTCTCCGCGTTCGAAATCGTCATCAGGATGTTTCCGCGGAGACGCGATTGCAGATTTTCCACCGCATTCTCAACCGCTCGATCGGGATTTGCAGGATTTGGCTCAGGCAATCCGAGTTCATTGCGCAACGCGTGAAATGGTTCAACGATCGGCCGTTCAATCACTTGCATTCCCAGGTTGCGGCCTAAAGCGATCGAGTCGTCAATGCTTGAGTGTGAGCTGTAAGGCGAGGGCATCATCACAGCGAGCACGTTTTCCGGCCCCAGCGCTTCGCACGCCAGCGCAGCCACGACGGCGGAATCAAGGCCGCCTGATAATCCAAACACGACTCGCGCAAAACGGTTCTTGTGCGCGTAGTCGCGGATGCCCAGCACCAGCGCTCGCTGAATCGTCCCGATGTCGTCGCCGGGCAAACAGCGCGTGTCGGGCGCACCACACTCGAGCTCAACCGTTTCGACGAATTCTTCGAAGGGTGGCGCCTGCAGGACGATTCGACCAGTCGCATCGGAAATGATGCTGGCGCCGTCGAAGATGAT
>Ga0105243_10001161_pt1 | contig 23877 bp, 16 predicted proteins | sample KBSM34metaG_FD_81525 | JGI IMG/M metagenome (GOLD analysis project Ga0105243, IMG submission 81525) | Miscanthus rhizosphere microbial communities from Kellogg Biological Station, Michigan, USA - KBS M3-4 metaG | ecosystem: Host-associated > Plants > Roots > Rhizosphere > Soil | place... | reverse complement strand
CTAAATCAAAGGTGCGGAAGGTTGCTGACTTAGGTCGACCCACCGCGGGTCCGGTCATCTTGTCGACTTCTTCGATCGTGTAGCCGTCGTCGAGCATCGTCTTGATCGTGAAAAGGGCTCCGAAAGTTCCGATGCGATTAGCGATGAAGTTTGGACGATCCTTCGCGGGCACGACGCCTTTGCCGAGGCGTTGATCGAGAAAGCCGTAAAGGAAGCACGAGACTTCCGGCTTGGTCCATTCAGTGCGAATGATTTCGACGAGATGCAGGTAGCGTGGTGGATTGAAGAAGTGAACACCGAGAAAGTGCTGCTTGAAGTCGTCTGAGCGGCCTTCGGCGAGCAGGTGAATCGGGATACCGCTGGTGTTTGAAGCGACGATCGAGCCGGGACGTCGATGTTCTTCAACGCGCTGGAACAGCGACCGCTTGATTTCTAAATTCTCAACAACAGCCTCGACGATGAGATCGCAGTCTTTGATCTTTGCGAGATCGTCGTCGAAGTTTCCCGCTGTTACTAGCTGCGCATTATCAGGCACAAAAAACGCGGCCGGCTTCGCCTTCACAGCCGCCTCAAGTCCACCGCGCGCAATGCGATTCTTAATCTGCGGGCTATCAAGACTGAGCCCTTTCGCCTGCTCTTCCGGCGTCAACTCGCGCGGCGGAATATCGAGCAACAGTGTCGGCACACCTGCATTCGCGAGGTGCGCGGCAATCTGCGCCCCCATCGTCCCCGCCCCCAACACGGCCGCCCTCTCAATCCGCATCGTCTTCCTCCCGACACTTCCGCCAGATTATACGCCGGCCATAATACTGAATGAACGCTCATTCAGCAAGACTTTGGCCAACGCGGTGATCGAAGATCAGCTTTTGCCCGTGTGGGTTCGGTCATAAAGTGAAATTGTAAGCCTCCCTCAAAACACCGCCATTGAAAACTAGATGTTTCCGGTGACTATGACAGCAGGAGGCCTCAATGCGGAAGAGCAAATTCAGCGAACACCAGATCATCGCGATCCTGAAAGCGGTGGAAGCAGGACGGACCGTTAAGGACGTTTGTCGCGAGCATGAGATCAGCGATGCGACTTACTACCAGTGGAAGTCGAAGTACGGCGGCATGCAAGCTTCGGACATCAAGCGCTTGCGTGAACTGGAAGAAGAAAACCGACGGTTGAAGCAGATCTCCGCTGACTTATTGCTGGAGAATCGCGCGCTGAAAGATGTGATCGCAAAAAAGCTCTGAAGCCAGCCGCGAAACGCGAGCTGGTTGCTGTTTTACAAACAGCGCATGGCTTGAGTGAACGGCGCGCTTGTGATGCCGTCGGTCTGCAACGTTCGGTTTATCACTACGAGCCGCGACCAAACGCCGATGGACCAGTTGTGAAATTGCTGCTGGAGCTGGCCTGGCAGCGACCAGAACAAGGATTTGGAAAGTTGTTCAGGCGACTGCGTCGCCTTGGCCACGGCTGGAACCACAAACGGGTCTATCGAATTTATTGCAGCCTGAAACTGAACAAAAGACGGAAAGGCAAAAGACGTTTGCCGACAAGATGTCCTTCACCTCTGGTGGTGCTGAAGCAATCAACGAGTGTTGGTCCGCAGATTTCATGAGTGATGCTTTGTGGGGTGATCGTCGCTTTCGCACCTTCAACGTGGTGGATGACTTCAATCGCGAAGGGCTGGCGATCGAGGTTGACTTCAACCTGCCGGCGCCACGCGTAGTACGCACGCTGGATCGGATAGCCGCTGAGCGCGGCTATCCGCGCAAGCTGAGATTAGACAACGGCCCAGAACTGACATCTGTGACGCTCGCAGATTGGGCTGAAGAACATAACGTGCTGCTCGAGTTCATCAAGCCAGGAAGACCAATGCAGAACGGGTTCATCGAAAGATTCAATCGCAGCTACCGTGAAGCAGTGCTCGATATGTTTGTCTTTCAAAGCTTGTCGGAAGTGCGCGAACAAACAGAACTCTGGCTTAAAGAGTACAACGAAGAACGACCACACAAGTCTCTGGGCCATCTGACGCCCAGGGAATATTTGTTAACCCAAAAACCGGAAATCTCTAGTAAGTCGTGGGTGTAATCGCGGGAGGCTTACACTTCTCATTGGCCGGTTTTGAGGTGACCACGTATGGCCGCTTTTGGGTGACCGCCGAGGAATTTCACTTTATGACCGAACCCAATTGATGATGTGTAGTTGTGGGTTCGGTCATGAAAATTATTCTCGGTATAGTGAAATCTATTTGAAGTGAGAACTAGGCGACAAAAGTTGGAATTGACTAGGTATTTGGAAAGTAGGCTAACGAGAACTCTGAGATTTTCTGCAAGAGCGGATTCTTAGTATCTCCGCTGCAAGTACATCACGAAGCCGTTCTTTAGCAAGGTCAAACTCATGACGGGAAAACTTGATATACTCCAAATCTCCCTCTAAACCACCAGTTTCAGTTGGAACCGGAATGCCATTCTCAATCAATAGAATTATTGGTCGGGCGAATTTTTGGCCGATGGAATAACCCTTTTCTTCGATTATCCAAGGACTTGTCGTCCACAATTCGCCATTACGAATGTCGTGGCGGCGAGTTAGAATACCAATAAACAGATCTGCTGAATCAATGCGATGTCTTACCTTTTTACCAACAGCCTTGGCCTCGGGCCGCTCACCGGTCAGCACTATCATCCCGGCTCGCTTTATTAACTTTGTTATTATTGATACCAATCCCTTATCGCTTGACGAAAAACTGTGAGCTACGAAGGCGACCAAAGGCTGCTTTGGTGTGGGCACCTCAGCTACGCTCCTATTCTTTACTTATAAGCACAAGCAACGTTGAAGTCCGTGTGATGCGCTCCCTCACATTTAATCACCGCTCCAGTCAAATTTTTTCTATTAACTTTAAAAAGCGGCGGATCTATAAGACGGAGTTCTTTGGGCCATTGATCTGAGATAGGAATCGGCGATGGCAGTTCCCCTCGGCAAATCAAAACAATCACGGCGCTTCCAACGCCGCGGCTCCAGTAGTATCCAGCGATGAGAAACGGGACGGAGGTCTTTTGAATTCCATTATCACTATCTCGACGAAGCAGTGGGTGAAGTGTTTTGGCGAGATCATCAAGAAGACTATTGAAAACGTTTATTTTACCCGAGTGCTTAAGAAGACCATTCATCCGAGTGCTCCATACCACAGGATCTTCTGTCCCGCACCAGATGTTCACAGCAGATTGATATTTGTCCCTGGGCGCATCATTCACGGCCCTAATCAAGGTGCTTCGAATTTCTTCTTCCGTTTCAGGCCCCTTCTTGATTGCCGCGAAGGTACGTAGATCGAAAGCCGCTTCTGATGCATCCTCAAATTCACCATAGCCGGTGAGTAAAATAGATTTTGTACCTTCATTTTTATCGCGGAGGTACTTCAGAATAGCCATACCGTCGCGATTCTTTGAATCGTTTTCGACAAGCTTCTTATCAACGATAGCAACATCAAATGCTTGAATATCGATTAGCCCAGTCGCTTCACGGCGCGACGCAGCAGTGGCGACATCAAAGCCGAGCGTTCGCCCGATCTCAGCCAAAGTTGTCTGAACAATCTGGTTGTCGTCCACAATTAGGACACTCTTCTTTCTTAAACCTGACTTTGGAACTACTTCTGCCATCAAACCTGTCCTCCTTCCAAACCAATGGCTTGACCTTCTGGAGTTAACGGAAATGTAAGACTAATCGTAGTGCCCACCCCTATTTCACTTTGCAAGTCAATTTCTCCTTGCCAGCGCTCGACAAATGTTTTGATCCACCACATCCCGTAGCCGGTACCTTCGTCATCTTTTGACGAGTATCCGAGTTCGAAGATCTCGTCCTGTTTCTCTTTCGACATGCCTACGCCGTTATCCTTGACTACAATCCGAAACCTTTCCAACTGGTTTGTATAGTGTCCGCGCAAGATTTTGGTAGCAATTTCGATGCGTCCCTGGCGCTCTTCTTCGATGGCTGCCTGTGCATTGCTGACAATATTCCAGATCACATCTTCAAGCGCAGGTGAAATCATCAGCTCCGGCATAACTTCATCCAGGTCATAGACTATGTCGATGTCTGGGCGCGTCACGACGCTTTCGACAACTCTTTGCACCAGAGAATTCACTTGAGTTTTGGAAGGTTTTTCCCTCGCTCGCTTATATCTTTCCTTTAACTGTTCAGCACGAGCAATGATTGAGGAAGAGACCGAGCGGATTCCCTCGAGCTCTTCATCGATCGGAAGCGGCGGTTTGGCAGCATCACGCTTTGCTTGAAGCCGTTTCAAATATTTACCGAGCGGGGCGGTCTCATTCCTCAAGACGTGGATCATATTTCCTGCCACATCACCCACTGTAGCCATCTTCTCGAGCGCAAGAGTTCGTCTCGATTGATGCTCAAGGTGCTCCCACACACCGGCGTATTTGGAAATCTGGGATAGGACATATTCATCATGCGCTGTGAAGGCTCCTTTTTCTGAACTTTCTATATTGAGAACGCCGACGACAGCATTGTCCAGAAAGATTGGAGCCGCCAGCTCCGATTGTGTTGGATGGCCTCCGGTCTCGCCGACGGTGTCCTTAAAAACTTGAGGATACTCTGCTCTTACATCATTCGAACGCTTTACCTTTTCTTCTTTTACAACCAGACCTGAGAAGGAATCCTCGAGAAGCACCCGAAGTCCTTCAGTTTCAGGTGCATTACTGGATTTGATAGCCAGCGTATTTGCGTTTTTGTCAAATGTTAAGTACTGCACGATTACATGGTTTTCGAAGAAAGCCGCAAGTTTGTTTAAGGTATTCCGCAACCCCTCATGAGGCTCTAGCCGCCGCAAGTGAACCAGTTCAGCAAGCTCGAGTGTCAACACTAGTCCCCCATGTACGCGCACATTATGCATTGCAACGGAGGCCTGCTGAGCAAACTTCTCGACCACTTCAATCTCGTTTTCTGAGAAAGCATTTCGGTCGGGAGATTCTATATTCAAGACACCTGCTACGATATGTTCAGGCGGTGGCGTCCGGATCGGTACAGCAACTTCGCTAAGCATGCGATTCTCCTGATTCTTTCCAAGAATCCATTGGTATCGGGTGGGATATTCATGCTGTACGTCCCCTGATGCTACGGTTTGACGATTCTCCACAGCCATGCCGCAAAAACATTCATCACTTCGAAATTGCCTTCCCTTATCTTGTTCCTGTGTACTATGGGCTATGACCAACATTGGGCCTTGTCTAAGCAGGATTTGAGCATAATTAGCCTTTGTTAACTCCCTCAGGCCCTTTAGCATTTCAGATAATAAGTTGTCTAAATCGAATGAAGTAAGGAACATCTGCCGATCTAAGTCGACGATCAAGTTCATCGTCTGCACTAGACGACGGAACTCGTCTTCCAAATCCTTTAGGCTTCGCTCCCACTTGGAATGAGTCTCGCCAACCATCGAATCGATCTCCTAAATTAATAGCTTTTACATGTCCCAGAGAGCGCCTTGATCGAAAATGTTCCGTTAGCTGAGAGGGCCGGCGCGGAAACAGCTAGCTGTCGCAGGCTTTGAGGACCTTGGTCCGATATCTGTAAACAAAAGGACAGTATGCTAATGGAAGAGCCAGAGTCAAATCCCACTCACCGACGTTTCGTAGAACCAAGTGGAATCGTTACCAATAATGGCGACCTTAGGCCCTGCGGCAACTTATACCTTGGAAACCAACTGGGGTTCGAAAGATGGACGCGGTGAGGAAAATTTCAAGTTATGCCCAAAAACTGTAGGAAATTCTCATGTTATGCCCGAACAAAATTTCACTTAATGACCGAACAGTGCCCGTAAGTTGTTGATTCAAGGTGGGAGGCGATTTCACTTTATGACCGAACCCACAAGCGCGCTGTGGGTTCCGGCATTAAATGAAATTTGTCCGGCATGAAGTGAAATTCGTCCGGCATAAAATGAAATTGCGCGGACGAGGTCGTTAGAAGTAAGCGGCCAACAAAACGTAATCCTATGATTTCGGTCGGGTTTGAGCGCGTTAGCAAGAAACGTCCGTGTCGGATTTGTGGCAAACCCACTTATGTGGCTTTTCGAGGGATGAAGGTACTTCAATCTGCATGCGCGTCAGCGCGGAGGTCTCGCGGGCTATCACGCAACGGTGGAAACATACATGTTCATCCCGAGATTCCATTCATCACGATTCCACCAACAATTAAGCGGCCGATTAGCCAATCAGTTTCGCCGGCTTCTCTTGAAATTAGAGATGCTGGTTTTCAAGAGCTGATAATGATCTCGCCTGCCTCAAATTACATGGAGGAGCTTGTTGCCGGCCCAAGAGGGTTGCTGTCACGAGGACTGCTCAAGGATCACAACTAGATACGAGCACAGCCACGAACAAAGCAAAGGCGTGCAACTCTTGCCGCGATCTTGAATGATTATGTGCGTGCTCACTTCGCCGAGCATGTCAAATCTCATTCAGGAACCGTAGTTGTAGGAGTACCCGGATTCTGGCAGGAACTATCGGGGAGTCCACATTTGGAAACCCCGTATAAAGACGCAAACGGACTGATCCAAGCCTGCCAAATCAGATTACACGCAAATGATATTTCGTTTAATGAGAAAAGATACTGTTGGCTTTCATCACCACAAGAACGATTTGGCGCCAGTTCTGGAGCACCAATACTTTTCAGTTTTGTTAAGGAGAAACTTCCTACAGGGGAAACGGTGCTTATCACCGAGGGAGCCTTGAAGGCTGAGACTGTAGTGCGGTTCAGACCGAACGCCAGGTGATCGCCACATCGGGAGTAACCTGCTCTCACAGTGAACTCTTCAAAGCAGCCAGACCTTATACCGCGCTGATTGCCTTTGACGCAGATTACAGAACGAATCCCGCGGTGTGTCGACAGTTCGCCAGACTGATCGTCCAGCGGCTAAACGATTGCAGACCCGATGTCGGCATCGGCAACCCGTTTCTGGCGGCGGCGGGCCGAGGAATATTCAGTTTGCAGTGAAGTTGTTCTTTTAGCCTGCGAAGCAGGCGCAAGCATGCCTGGGGCGCAAACCCCAGGTGCGCATCGGCACTAAAAAGATAGAGCCCGCAACAGCAGGCGACAGCCTGAACCGGGTTTGGACTGTCGCCCGTTTCACGGGCTCTACTCTATACTTTTGTGACCTGATCCTGGGGTTTGCACCCCAGGCTTATGCTTGCGCCTGCTTCGCAGGCTAAAGAGCAGCGGCGGCGCGGATCAAATTGTAGGGGCCATGGAGGGCCGCCCCTACAGTTTTCCGTTGAAAACCAATTCACTCCTGGCGTAGCGCAATCAACGGGTCTACTCGCGTTGCGCGACGCGCGGGGATGTAGCTGGCTAACAGGGCTACGAGGACGAGTACGGAGGAAATAAAAGCAAAGGTGAACGGGTCAGTAGGTGTGATGCCGAAGAGCATCTTGCTGAGGAACCGCGTCAACAGCAAAGAGCCACCGACGCCCACAGCAACGCCCAGCAGCGCAAGCAGCAGACCTTCACCCATCACCATCTTCAGAATTGAGGATGACTGAGCACCGAGCGCGATGCGCACTCCAATCTCCTGTGTGCGTTGGCTGGTCGAGATGCTTATCAGTCCGTAAAGTCCCACTCCCGCCAACACGAGCGACACGACGCCGAAGAGGCCGATGAGAAACAAACTGAACCGCCGTTCGCCGAGCGATGCTGAGATGAGTTGTTCCTCAGTCTTAATGCTGTAGATCGGTTGATCTTTATTGACTGACCAAACCTCTTTCTTAATCGCCGGCAGCAGCGCCAACGGATCACTCTGCGTTCGCACGACAAACGTCATCGAGCCAAAAGGCGCCTGGGGGAGATGCAAGAAAATCTCCGGTCGTGGATTGCTATCGAGCCCGGTATGAAGAACGTCTCCCGCGACGCCAACGATCTCGGCCGTGAGCGGTTGATTGGACCAGCGAAGCGTGATTCGTTTTCCAACCGGATTCTCATTCTCCCAAAAACGACGAGCCATCGTTGAGTTGATAACGGCCACCGGAAGAGACTGCTGGCTATCCGTCCGCGTGAACGTCCTGCCATTCAACACAGGAATGCTGAGCGTGCGAAAGTAATCGCTCGTCACCACTGTGTGGTAGGCGGTCGGCTCCTGCCCAGCCGGCGGCGGCTGGCGACCTTCAATTACGAATGGATTGTCGATCTCAATACTTCCCTCACCCACAAAAGGTGGCGCCGAAACTGCACCGGCCGATTGCACGCCCGGCAGACTCGTCACGCGTTCAAGTACCTGATCGAAATAGGCGACTTGTTGTTGTGGTTCCGGATTCAGGTTGTAGACGTGAACCTGAAGCGTGAGCACATTGTCCGCTGAAAAGCCCGGATCAATTCTCAGAAGACGAATGAAACTGCGCGTCAGTAGACCGGCTCCGATGAGTAGTACGAGGGCCAGAGCAAGTTGAGAAACAACGAGGATTCTGCGAACGCGATGCTGCAAAACACTTGAGGTCGCAGTGCGTCCACCTTCTTTAAGTGTTCGTTGTAAATCGGGTTTTGAAAAGTGAATTACCGGCAACAAGCCGAAGATAAGCGTCGTCACGAGGGAGATGCCGAGCGCAAAAGCCAGAACGGCGCCATCGATGTGAATCTGATCGATGCGTGGCAAAATCCCGGGACTGAATGCCAAAAACATGAGCGCCGCCCAGCCGAGTAACAGTCCAGCAATACCACCAAGCAGGGCCAGTAGAATGTCTTCGATCAACAATTGCCTGACGAGGTGACGGCGTGTCGCGCCCAGTGCCGCCCTGATCGCAAACTCACGTGCTCTTTGGGCTCCGCGCACGAGTAATAGGTTGGCTACGTTAACGCATGCGATCAAAAGCAGAAGACCTACAGCGCCGAGTAATATTAGCAACGCCGGCCTGACGTCCCCCAGCAGTTGATCCGGCAGCGCTACTGTCGCCATCTCGAGCTGTCCATTTGTTTGCGGGTACTGTTGAGCCAGCTCACCGGCGATGGAGTTTAAATTTGCATCGGCTTGTTCTTTAGTCACTCCCGGCTTGAGCCGCCCAAAGACATACAGATACGTGGCGGAGCGGCGCTTCTTTTCACCTTCACTAAACACTGCCGGTATCATCATTTCTCTTTTATCAGTGAAGTGAAACTCCGGTGGAAGAATGCCGACAACCGTGAAAGGCTCGCCGTCGAGCAACATGCTTTGACCGACCATGTTGGGATTAGATCCGAATCGCCTCTTCCACAGGCCGTGGCTAAGCAGCACTACTTTTTGTTTACCAGGCGTAAATTCTTCCGGCAGAAACGTTCGCCCTTGCAAAGCATTAGTGCCGACAATTTGAAAGAACCCGTCGGTCACGAGCCATGACTGAATAGTTTCGGGCTCGCCCTGACTCGTGTAGTCAAAACCGTAAGGCCGTAGAGCAGCCATCGTTTCAAAGACCTGATTGCGTTCTTTGTAATCGAGAAAGTTGGCTGGTGAGATCTTCTGTCGATCGAGTCCGCGCAGGTGGTCGTTTTGCCACACAGTCATAATGCGGCCGGGGTCTTTATAAGGTAAGGGTCTCAGCAGTACGCCATTTACGACACTGAAAATCGCAGTGCTGGCGCCGATTCCCAACGCCAAAGTAGCTATCGCAATAAGGCTAAAGCCGGGCTTCTTCACAATCATGCGAAGAGCGTAAATGAGTTCCTGGCCGAAAGTGTCCAACATAAGCACCTCGATTACGTGTTCGGTGTTCCCTGTCCCTGCACCATCGATTTATGATTGTTACCGTTGCCGCAAAGTTCTCTGAACTGACTAAAGGTTAACCCGTGAATCTTCTTGAAGTCTCTGACAAAGTGACTCTCATCACGCAAGCCGCACCGGTTCATGATTTCCTTTACGTTCAAAAAAGTGCTTTCCGCAAGCTCTCTCGCTTCCTGCATGCGCAGGTGTTTGAGATATTGCGTCGGTGGCATGCCGGTTTCAGATTTGAATACGCAGCGCAGGCGAGATGGAGACAGGTTCACGGAGCGAGCGATTTCCTCGAACGCCAACTCCTGACCGAAGTTGGCCTTCATGAAGTCAATCACCTTTTGCACTCTGCGATCCATACTCTCCGTCGCCCAAATAAGCCGGACACAAAACCAATCCCAGGTTAACGGTGTGTGAAATGGAGCAAAGCGCCCGTGCGATCAGAGGGAGGTCGAGGACGATGGATGCATCGCTATCTGAGGGCGAGGCTTCTGCGTTGCTATGTCTCCGTTGTTTATTCCTCTTAAAAACTTCGAGCAGAAAGAGAATTGCGCAAGAGAATTAGTAACGTAAATGAGGGGGCATAATACCATATTTTTTCAGATACAAATCCAAAAAGTGGTGTCCTGATCCGGGCTAGTGTCCAGCCGACGCAGCTAGCGGTTCCTGAACTACAGGTTCGTCAAAGCAAAGTGCTCCACGACGCCACAGTGTTCTCAGAAACTCACAGACATTTTGATCGTTCATATTCGATTGTTGTGCACCGATCTGCTTGACCACGTCAGCGACACTGAGACTTCCGTCACACAGATCGAGAATTCCCCTGGTGCCTGAGTGGAGCTTAAGTAATTCATCGGTCGCATAACCGCCACGTCGTTTGATCCGGATGAGGATGTGCCCGCCGTTTGCAGAATCTGCCCCGCTTCTCAACACAAGCGCTTCTTCAGAGATCCGCGGACGGAAACTCAGAAGGTTCTCGATGCCGACCGAACCGTGCACTTTGCTCAACAATCGCTCCCCTAAAACCATGGAGTCGATTGAGCTGACCAGAAAAGCAGACAAGGCTTGCGCGGGGTTCATGACCAAGTCACGACGCCAGAGATGGAAAGGAGCAACTGCCACTAGCCCGGTTCCCGTCTTCTGAGCGAATCGCTCTAGGACGTCGAACAACAGACCGTCATACTCGGACGAGAGCACTTGAACGCTGATCCGCACGGGCATCAGGGCCGCGAATCGCGCCCGGTTCTCTTGTCGTAAAGTTGCACTCTCTTGCACGAGAGGCAAAGGCGCCAGGTCGTTGAAGATGTTTCTCGCGGCTGGTAACACGAGAGCCGAAGTGGCGCGCAAAATGTGAGAGCCGCCAATCTCGAGTTTCAGTGTCTCCGCTAAATCACGCCGGGCTGGATCATAGATGACGACGCTGTCAGTCAAACGGATACCTACTCCGATCGCGCGTTCCTGCAAGACGGCCACGACCTGCCCGGCTTGCAATCGATCTGCTACCTGATCGACAAGCTCATCGCCGGACCACTCATTTACAAGGCCGCGCCCATTGCCAATCGCTTCCTCGACACTCTCGGCAAACTCCGTCACGGGTTCGTTCGCGAAACTCTGAGCGGGACTGTCGGCTTGAAAATCCTGTTCAACTTTGCTGACCACATCCGCTCCGAGCAAGTCGACTTGTTGGCGTATCAAACTGAGATAGGCGGCGGCACGGCTATCCAAACCCAAGCGCTTGTAAGTCCGTCCTAAATGAAAGTGAATGTAATAGAGCAGCGTGTCGTGACGCGTGAGGCGCTCAGGCGCGAGGGCCGGCACGCCTCTGGAGAAAGCAAAGAGTGCCTGATCCTTGACGCTATCCAACTGCACATTGCGCATCAATTCAAACGCCTGGTGAAACGAGCTGAGGGCGCCGCGATAATTTGTCTGCGAGAACTGAAAATTTCCGAGCGTTGCATAGAAAAGCAGCACTGCATGAGAGCTCAACTCCGATCGGCGCACAAACAAGCCTTCGCGAATCAGCTTCAGAGCACGTTCGACCTCACCTGAAGTGCGATAAAGCCTGCCGAGATTGAGTTGCAGGATACTCGCAAGAAAACTGTCAGGCACCTCAGATCGCTTGAGCTGTTCGATATTCAGCTCTTCCAAACTGATTGCTTCGTCGAGATTGCGCGAGTTGAAATGAGCGAACGCGAGGCTATTTCGAATGTAAGCCACTCCACGCTCATCTCCCTTGAGCTCGTAGTGTTTCAGGACTTCATTCAAAATCTCGATGCCCTGCTTCCAATCGTTGAGACCAAACACTGCGTTATAGCCGAGTAGGTATTCGAGAAAACCGCGGTCCATCCGGGGAGGCGGATTGTCCAAAGCAGCCTTGAGCTGCTGATGCGCTTCGGTGTAACGACCTGCTTCATAGTTTAACATCGCCAACAGCAGGTCTTCGCTGAACTCGGTGTCGTCCGCAGGCGCAGCCAGTGCTTTTTTGGCAAAACTGATCGCGCATTCGTAGGCAGAGACGGCCCACGCTCGTTGCATCGCTTGCAAACAATAGCGACGCAATTCGCTGGAGCGATTTCCTTTCGCAGCGTGCCAAGCTGCGGCAAAGGCGTCTGTGCTCTCCTCGCTTTGGAGCGCTTGGGTGTGAAGTGTCTTTTGCTTCTCAGGATCGAGCCGAGCGGCAAGAAACTCGAATAGTGGCCCATGCGTGATCCGTAATCGATCATCACCGACGCGATGAAACACGCCGCGAGACACTAATTCATCGACTGACGTCTCCGCCGTAGATTGCAATTCGTTTGGTAGAACTGATTTCCAATCAGAGACAGTAAAAGGCAAAGCGAAGACTGTAGCAGCTTCGAGCGCCGTGCGTTGGTCAGCAGTCAACTCTTCGAGTTGTTGTTGGAAGAACAAGTCAGGAAGGGTAGCTTGCCGCTCTTCCCCACTGGTGTTGAGATGTGCTACGCGCCACTCGGGACTCAAGCCGGGCTTGTTAATGAACTTATCAAACTCGCTATCCGGCGCTGCTTCCGCAATCGCGCAGATGCGAACCGGAACCGGTTTGATGCGGGCATAGCGATTGAGAAGTTGGAGCGCGGAGATCGACAATTCATCCGCTAGCTGAACGTTTTCGAAGCGTAGCAGGACTGGAGCTGAGGTAGCGGCAGTGATCGCGCTCGTCGTCTCGAGCAGGAAATGAACTAGGTAGGAAAGGATCTGCGGTCTGACGTTGCGCTTTTGGAAAAACTGGTGAATCAGCGTCTGATCGTTACGCAGAACAAGATCAGCCAGGCCGGCGCGCAGCTCGCCGACTGGTAATGCCGCTTCGTTTTTGCGCCAGGGATAAAGAAGGTTCACAAGTGACCAACCGAAACGTTGCAGCAGTTCCGGTTGATGCGGCTTGGCCCAGGCCGCGAGCTCTTCGACTATATCGAGTAGGGCTCCGAACGGCCGGAGTACATCGTAACGCCACGTTGCGCTGAACGTTAAGCCACCCGTCGCCTTAAACTTCGTCTCGAGATCAGTCGCCAACTGCATCGTCTCACTGCTTGAGGAGACGATGACAATCCACCCCGGAGGCGCCTGCTTCTTTCCGTCGTCCTGAGCAGAACTATCCAGCAGTGAATCTGCTAGCACCTGGCTGTCAGTAAAAATGTCATCTGTGGCCATGGGTAAACCTCATGCAGTACCGAGGACGTGTTAGACAGGATGACAAGATTACAGGATTTGCAGGATCTATCCTGTTAACCCTGTAATTGTCATCCTGTCTAAATGCCAAACTTAAGCTGTAGCTTCCGATCGTATTCTTCCCACCACTATCGGTAACAAGGGCGCTTCGTGACTGCCGTCGATTTCTAAAATCTTGCTCAGGTTGTTGTCATGAAACCCGCCCACGAGACACACGCCAAGGTTTAGACTATTGGCAACGAGCGTCATGTTCTGGGCCACCTCACCGGCTTCCATCAGTATCATCCGGTAGCCACGATCCTGATACTTGAGTGTGCTGCGCTCGAAAATCGACGTGACGATAAATAGCGCCGATCCATCATCGATCTCGATATCCTCAAACCAGATGGATTCTTTGAGCTCAGCGAGGCGATCACCACGGCTAATCACGTCAAGACAGTTGTGCTCGATGTTGTAGTGATAGATTCCCTGCTCAAGGTCATCAACCTTCAGCGCCACCGCATAGATCTCCAGTGGATAGAGACCTCCGCCTGAGGCCACCGCGCGAAAATTGCGTCGCTTGTCAGTTATGCCGTAAGAGTAATAGAGGAGGCGTGCGAGTTCTTCCTGGCTCATACTCGTGCCGGCGTAATGCCGGATTGAACGCCGGTTCACGATTAGATTTTCAAGTTGTTGCTGCGGTGATGTTGACGGGAGCGAAACCTGGTCCATCAGCGTGTAGATCTTAAATGCCTGCGACATCAAGGTCGTCAGCATTCTCGATCGCGCGATCGAACCAATCCAGGCTCCGTAGGCGCGAGAGCTAATTGGAGTGAGCTTGGTATTCTCGTGGAATATCTCGCTCAACGATGCTTCCGTTTGCATAGGCCCGCGAAAGCCCCTGCCGGAAAACTTCTTCATTACTTGCCGTTCGATCTCAATCATATTCGGCCCTCATGGAAACGGATGTGGGTAAGTGTTGAAAGTCGCAGTCTCGTGGCCATTGCCTTGTCCGGGTTTGGCGCGCAGCGGAAACTTTGCCAATCGCTTTGAGCCGAGGAATGGAAACTTATAAACGCCGTGCAGCGGCACCATTCCCGGTATGATGACGCGCACTACACGCAGGCCAATTTCCCGGATATCGGGAGTGGTGATCTCTACTACTATCACTTCTAAGCCGGCCTGGCGCAGCAGCTCCACACACGCCTGAATGTCGCCCAAGACACGACCTGTGGATCGATTCTTGATCGACGAAAGCGGAACCTCACCCTCCACATCTTCAAGGAAGCTAAAAGCCTCCGGCACAAGATCAGGGCGCTTGAGATAGAAAACACAATGATGATCAAAGCTGGTGACGTTCATGAAGTCGTCTGAAGGCTCCCAGTCTTTGAGCTGTCCGAGGAGGAAGCGGAAGTAAGGAATTCCCTGTCCGGCCTCGAGAAAACATTTTCTTAGGGCCGCTTTTGGATCGAGCCGTGAAGTGCTGCCGACGCACACCGCCGGCCCCATCTCAGTGGGCCTTTCGATCCACGTAAAAAACGAGGGAATCGGAACATCAAGCGTGAGGTCGTGAATGTGAGTCTCGACCTTCGGATGACCGTAGTGAAACTTCTCCCGTAGCAACTTCTCCGTTTCCTCATCGTCGATAATCACTTTGCGGCCCGGGCGCTTGCTCAACCAGCAGATCGTGAAGGCATCGCGTTCAACGAGCTCGAGTATGCCCGTCAGGATGGCCTCTTCGAGAGTCAGATGGCCCGCCAGTCCACTCGACGCGTTGCGACCTATGACCGGTTCATCGTCGTCATACTGGTAATTCATGTAGACGAACGAGGCCGGCACGAGTCTCGGCTTTTCATCGGTGAGGGAATAACCCCAAACCCACCGGGCCGGTGTGTCGTCATTGAAGTAGCGGACTCTCGCGCCCGGTCCAAGCCCTTCAATCTGCTGACGCGAGTAGAGTCGAACGAGGTCAGGTGAGACTGCATCTGCTGCAATTTCACGATAAGGAGCAAAGACCATCTGTTTCTTATCGTAAAAGAACATGCAGTAACGCTCAGCCGCCTCCCCAAGAGTGGCGGCGAGCGCGCCCACCAGAATCTCGCCGCCACCGCCGCCCTTGCTGCTGTTCGCAGTTTCAGAGAAACGAGAGATGTCGCTTGCCATGATTCCCATGGCAAACGTGGCCGGGTCCTGTGCGTGGTAAGTCCCATGACTGACACGCTGGACAATTCCGACTCGGGTCGAGACCATGCGGCTGGCACGACGGATAGTTTCCATCGGATCTGACCGCGGCACGTCCTCGAGTTTAAGAGCGACGCGAATAGATGCTTCCCTCTTCATGATTTTCTACGTGCGGCATTTCCTTCCAGGCAAAGAGTCTCGGCTCTGTGACCTCGAGACCAAGTGGCGGCACTCTTAGCACTTCATGTGTTTCAACGTCCCAATTGGTTAAATTGATCGTCAGAAAGCGACCCGCGAGACTGGGTACAGTCACGTTTGCGAGATACTTGATCGCTTCGATCACAGCAAACGCGCTCAACAGCTCAAAGAACGCATGCAGGGCACCGCATTCCACAGCGGCGCTGCGCTTCTCGCGCAAGTAGTTAGTGAAAACTTTGTGCTCGGGAAAGTACTCCAGATTCGAACGCAACCGTGCTTCGAGACTCTGATAGCAGGCGGTCTCATCAGGAATAAAAAGTGGTCCAACCCAGCCGACGTGAGATTCCATCGCTCGCACTAGCATCCACGGCACTTTCCGCGTCTTCGAGAGGCGATCCACCGCTTCGAGTAGTTGCGGATCTTCCGCCTCCTGCGCGACGAAGAGGAGGCTTGGCAGCGACTGATCGTCTTCGGCCAAAACAGAATCACGATCGAGCTGGAGCACTCGCGTCTGCAATTTGTCATTTTCAGCAGCGCCGTGACCATTAAGCCTTGCTTTTATGGCAGCCGGATCAGGACTCAGCCAATTTATTTCTCCAAACCCGGCTTCTGACAGTTGTCGATGCAGGCTTCTACCGAGGCGGCCGTCGCCGATGATGCCGACGGTGGTGGCGCGCAGTCGTGCTTGATACTTCGCTCCGCCCTCGGATGTGTAGCGCGAGAAAAAGGTGATTTGCGAGTTGAAGTCTTTCTCTTCCTTTTCCGAGAGTCCAAAGGAATCAGTTTCCTCGATGAGAGAAGCCTCTTCCATCTTCTCCAGGAGTGAGTTGACTTCCTCAGCCTCAACGCCCTTGCTCGCCATCTTCTTCACGATATCTTCGACGAGATACGTCCCGTTTAAAAACGCGAGCAAAGCAAGCGCATGGGTTGCCTCCTCATCGCGTAACTTAAGACGCCACAATTCATCTGACCCACCGCGGAGGCCCCACGTCGTTTCGGAGATAGGGAAAATGGTCAGGAACTTCTTGAGTTTCGGTTTCTTAAGCATACTGGTCCACCCTCCTTCGCAGTTTGCCCGAAGGAAATTGAGCTTGGGTCAAGTGAGCCCTCTCAAGAAGATTCCGGAGAGGGCTCAGAAAGTTGGGGTCAGGTGTTACGCAAGGAGTTCCTCGCTAGAACCATTTGAGTTTGAGTTACAGTTACAGTTGCTTGAACCTCCACCGCCCACTGGTTCGATTTCAGCGGCACCGTACTGGAGCGTTTCGATCACAAACAACGCTTCATTGTTGTGTTCCATTGGGGTTTACCTCCTTTCCAGTAAAGATCATGCTCATGCTTATGCACTGGAGCACCGTGTGTGAAAGGTTTAGATCTGTCTATAAGACACTTCGCCTGAGACGCATAAGGAGTAAGGCCATCCTGGGGGTAGGACGGACACTCTAGAATTGCAAGACGTGGTTTCCGAAACCACAGAGGTACGAGGTAGGTACTTTTCTCACAATCGTATTCGGCAGTCATTAGCGACAATGACTGTTTTTTGGCGAAGGTGACTGTTTGCTAGCGGCCTTGATTCTTCACCTAGAAGATTTGCCCCACATTTGATAAGTAGAAGGTCCGATCATCTGAACGATCCACCAACTGCCGTGGTGGTATTCCAGAGAGAACTCGGGGGTGCCGTGTTTGTCGAAAGGATCTCGTGAGCGATCAATCCTCCACCAGCAGTCGCGCGTGGCTACTCACGTACCTGAAGAGATATCGTGGTCTGCTATTACTCGGCTCGCTTTGTGAGTTGGTTTCCGTCGCGCTGAGCCTCCTGATCCCGCGCCTGATCGGTCGTGCGATCGATCACTTGGGACAAGCCGGCGTGAGTTATCAAACGCTGTGGCAAGCCGCTGCGACCATCATGGGCGTGACAGTGGTGAGCGGCATCTTCTTTTACTTTCAACAGCGCACAATGGTCACGACCTCACGCTATATCGACTACGATCTGCGACACGACTTTTACTCGCACCTCCAGCGTCTGCCACTGGAGTTTTATCAGAGTCATCGCACCGGAGATTTGATGGCACGCTGGACGAGCGATCTCGGGATGGTGCGCCAGCTAGTGGGGCAAGCCATCATCTATATCGAGCGTTCCCTCTTCCGCGTGCTCATTGTCATTCCGTTCATGTTGCTGATCAGCGTCAAGCTGACTTTATTGCTACTTATAACGATGCCGCTTGTCTCACTCACCGTCAGATACTTTGGCAGACGAATTCGCGAGCGCTTCGAAGAGATCCAGGCATTTTTTGGCGAAATCTGCTCGCGCACACAGGAGAACCTGACGGGTGTGCGGGTGGTGCGCGCTTACATGCAGGAACAGAACGAGATCAGCGAGTTCCGGCATCTCAATCGCCAGTACATCGACCGCAACCTCAAGCTGGTGCGCCTGTCTGCAATCTTCCGTCCTCTTATCTCGCTGCTAACCGGAGTGGGATTTGTTGTGATTTTCTGGGTCGGCGGAGGCGAGACTGTTCAAGGCCGCATGACGGTCGGCGATTTCGTGGCTTTCAATCTTTACTTTGGGCTACTGATCTGGCCGCTCACTGCGATCGGCTACATTACCAATGTTCTGCAACGCGGAGCAGTCAGTTTGAAACGGATCCACGACATCATGCTGGTTGAGCCGGTAATCAGTGATGGACCAAACACACGCTCGAGCATCGAACTCAAGGGCCGCATCGAGTTTCGTGATCTGACGTTTCGCTACACACCGGAGGGGCCTCCAGTTCTCAGTAGAATCAACCTGGTCGTTGAACCGGGACAGGTTGTTGCGTTCGCCGGGCAGACCGGCTCCGGCAAGTCTACGTTGATGAATCTAATTCCGCGTTTACTCGATGCCGAACCGGGAATGGTGTTGATCGACGGACACCCGATCCGCGAACTTTCGCTGCAACAACTGCGCGCGAGTATCGGTTATGTTCCGCAAGAGACAGTTCTGTTCAGTGAAACACTCGCCGAAAACATCGCGTTTGGCGCGCCTGATGCGCAGCAGATCGAGATTGAAGAGTCAGGTGAACTTGCAGGATTAAGCGAGGATGTAAATGGCTTTCCTGAACGTTACCAAACACTGGTAGGCGAGCGAGGCATCACGCTCTCCGGCGGTCAGAAACAACGGACTGCGATTGCGCGCGCGGTTATTCGCCGTCCAAGAATCTTGATTCTCGACGACGCGCTCTCGGCTGTCGACACTTACACGGAGCACCAGATCCTCGAGCAGCTCCGCGACGAGATGCGCCAACAAACCATGGTCATCGTCTCGCATCGCATCTCGACAATTAAAGGTGCTGACCTGATCTGTGTACTCGATCAGGGAGAAATCGTCATGCGAGGAACCCATGATGAGCTGATGCGCACGGGCGGCAAGTATGTAGACCTTTGCGAACGACAGGCTTTGGAAGAGCAATTAGCAGCTACTTAACGCAGGACTATCGCACATGCGAAACGCTAACGACGAAGCAGAGCTGGGCAAACTTTACGACGCCAGGATCGCCCGGCGTTTGCTCGGTTACGTTCGCCCTTACAAGCGAAAGATCGCAGCAGCGATCTTTTTGACGATTGCGATCAGTCTCCTGCTTCAAATCGGACCCATACTCACGAGATGGGCCATCGATGGTTTCATCAAACCGGCAGTGGAAGGAAGCATTAACCAGGAGACAGCGTTTCGTGGAATAGGCTTGATCGTCACGGCTTACATCCTGGTACTCGCGGTTAACCTCATGCTCGGCTACTTCCAGGAGCTACTCCTCAATACGATCGGGCAGAATGCGATGCGTGAACTGCGCGAGCAGATCTTCGTCAAACTCCAGACAATCGACATCTCTTTTTACGATCGAACGCCGGTCGGTCGTTTGATGACGAGACTAACGAGCGATGTCGATGCGCTTAACGAGTTGTTCACCTCCGGCATAATTGCCACGCTGGGCGATATTGTTTTGATCGCCGGCGCGTTGAGTGTGATGTTCTATTACAACTGGCGGCTCGCGCTCGCCTCGATCGCACTAATCCCACTTCTTGCAGCGGCAACCGCATGGTTCCGGCGCGGAACACGAGTGGGTTACCGCAAAGTGCGAATCAAGGTCGCGCGTCTGAATGCATTTATCCAGGAATATCTCTCGGGCATGCATGTCGTTCAGCTATTCAACAGGGAGGACAAGGCCCTCGCGCAATTGGCCGAAATCAACCGTGAGCATCTGCGCGCAAACCTCGACACGGTTTTCTATTACGGAATCTTCTATCCCCTCGTAAGCCTGATCGCGGCAGGTGGAAGCGCGGTCATCATCTGGTACGGCGGCGGGCAAGTGATTCAGAACGCAATTACTGTCGGTACTCTCGTCGCGTTCCTGCAATATACCGAGCGTCTCTGGCAACCGATTCAGGGTCTTAGTGAGAAGTACAACATCTTACAAACCGCGATTGTGGCGAGCGAAAGAATCTTTAGTTTACTCGACACACCGTCGAACGTGTATGAGCCAGTCAGTCGCTCCCGGTCCATACCACGTGTTCCCGGACAGATTGAATTTCGCAACGTGTGGTTTGCTTACAACGATGAGGACTGGGTACTCAAAGACGTTTCCTTTACTGCCGAGCCCGGTCGATCGGTGGCGCTCGTCGGTCATACAGGCGCGGGCAAAACAACGATCACAAATCTGCTTTTGCGATTCTACGACGTGCGGCGTGGACAAATCCTGGTAGATGGCGTGGACGTTCGCGACTGGCACTTGCAGAGGTTGCGTGAAAACTTTGGCGTCGTGTTGCAGGATATCTTTTTGTTTTCGGGTGATGTGGCGAGCAACATTCGCCTTGGCAATCACAGCATACCGCAGGAGCGCGTCGTGTGGGCCGCGCGCGAAGTAGGCGCCGCACAGTTCATTGAACGATTGCCGGACCGTTACGCCTCCCAGGTGAAGGAGCGCGGAGCAGGATTATCCGTCGGTCAGAAGCAACTGATCTCTTTCGCGCGTGCGCTCGCCTTCAACCCGCACATTCTCATACTGGATGAAGCAACCTCAAGCGTCGATACACACACAGAGCAAACTCTTCAGCGCGCGATCAACCACGTGATGGACGGGCGCACTTCGATCATCATTGCACACCGTCTTTCAACGATTCGGAGCGTTGATAAAATTGTCGTCCTGCACAAAGGCGCCGTTCGCGAAACGGGATCCCATAAGCAACTCCTGCAACAGCGTGGACTGTACTACAAGCTCTATCAACTTCAATACAGGGACCAGGCGCGTCCGGGCGAGGTTGAATACCTGCAATACGCCGAAGGTGCTCGTTAACTTAACGGCAAGCGGGATGAGCGCAGCTACAACCGATCTCCGTTTCACCAACGCTTGTTCAAATTAGCCGCGCGACTTATTGAACCCGCAAGCTTTGAATTTAACGACTCTACAGAATTTTGTAGATCATTAGTTTCACGAGTAAACCACGAGCCGTTCGTTCAGGAACATCGCAGGACCAGCTCGCCCGCGGCCTCGCCGCCCGGGCTTCCCGCCCGCCCCATCCCCACCCGCTGTCCCGTCTGAGCCGGTCGGTTCAGGCATACCCCCTTGCGCCGCCACCCCGGCTGCGCCACCTCGCCCGCCTGTGCCTCCAACCCCACCATCGCCAGGCTCACTTGGCCTTGAGATGCAGATGATCTGATCCTCCTGCTCAGGAGTTATGGTTACATAGATATTGGAAGCAATGCCCCCGTGACCTCCTCCTCCACCACTCCCACCATCTCCGCCGTCACCACCATTTCCACTAGCGCCGTCAAAAATAGGTCCGCGCAACGACCTACCCCCCGGACCACCACTGCCACCATGACCGCCATCGCCCCCGTCACCACCACGGCCACCGTCGCCACCTCGACCCGGCTGCGAAAACACGATGAAGGGCTGGCCCTTCGCATCAGCATATCGAATGGTCAACTCGGCTAGCTTGCACATGCCCCCGTTACGACCCGGGGATCCGGCAGCTCCATGACCACCTGGTCCACCCGGCGCCCCATCGGTCAGAGATTCGTCAGAGACAATTGGTCCAAAAATGCTTCCGCAACACTTCGCGCCTTTCCCGTCAGCGCCGGCTTGACCGTCATAACCCCGCGCACCATCCGCCCCGTTGAGCGATCCCGACTTGAAATCGACTGAGAAGGGTGTAGGCAGAATCCCAATGTCAAATGCTTCTGTGTTTGGACCACGGGGCTCCGGTAGCGGAGCACTCCGGACGAGTCGTTGGCACACCAAGGAAAAGACATTGCCACGCACGACGAGCGATGCGCCCGGTTCGAGGTTGAGCGTCCCCACGTTGAGGATGACATAAAGCTCCTCGTAATCGTTCAACTCCCAGACGTGGCCCCGGACGCTAACATCAAACACTTCATTCTCTCGGATCGTGTGGTTGCAGACTGAGATCGCCTGAACATGGACCGGGAAATGCCTCCTCAAACCGTACTCGTCCGCCGGTGTCAGTTCGAGGTCGGCGAAGGTGGCCGCTTCACCGCGATCATGACGTCCCTGGCCCAATCGCCGACGTGTTCGGATAGCGTCGAAGAAAGTGTTCCCTCGTAGTTTGCGAGCGTGCCTGCCGGCACGTGAAAGGACCTCACGCGCCTGCTCGATCGTTGGGATAGTCTGATAAGTCCGGAGCATTTCACCGGCCCTCAGCCGGTCGAGATCATGGCCCACCAGTTTGGCAACAGTCTCGAATTCGTAATCCATCCCTTCGCGTTCCGATGCCATGCAACCGACTCTTCCACGAAGCCTCAGTGCCAGATGTCGATTGTCGTCATAGCGCCCTCGGGCAGTCTTCCTCTTATTAGATAAGGACGCGAAAGCCGGTAGTGGGACAGGGCTTCGCCCAGTTCGTTTCGACGACTTTTAATCGCGTCCACGGAGCGGCATCTCCGTTTCAGTTCTTCTTCAAGACGATCGACTGAGTGGTGCGCTGAAAGATCCCCGACGAGCCGAACGCAACAATGGCCGACACCTTCCTGGCGCGCGACCTCACCGGAGGTACCTGCGTCGTCCGACACAGAAACGAAAAGGGTTTCCAAAACATCAACTCGTCCCAGTGTTGTCGCGTCGAAAGCCAGTTCCGGACAGTCTGACATCTCTGACTCGTCAACCCAGTAGAGCAGGCGCTGCCACCATAGGAAACACAAACGGTCAGACATAGAAACCGCGCCGGCACCGCTGGCTTCAAGATGGGCCACCTGGATCGCCAAACGATTCGGATGGCTTAGGTCATTGCTGGCCCAGACGCAGACCAATGGTCCGTTCGCTACTCTCAATCCCGAAACCATCAGATCTACTCCGGGCTCGGATGCCAGGAGACGTACATCGCTCCGGTCGAGGTGGTCAATGTAGGCAGCAACTGCCTGGGCCATTCTTGACTCAGACAACCCGACGATGATGAGTTCTCGCTCGGGATAGGTTTGGCGGCAGTAGCAATCAATGGCCGCCTTGAGTCGAGGCAAGGAACCTTCCGCTGCCATCAGACAACTGATCATCCGGCTGCTTATACCTTAACCTCCCGGGCAGCTACTTTGCCTTGACGGTTTGTGCAGTGATAGGAGTCAATCCTGTGCAAGGGTCGTTTCCGCTGCACCTCGATAAAATTGGCCTCTTGTTCGGTGCGCGCCAGGTGGTGCCAACTTTGGGGATTCTCGGAGTTGTAAACATAGAGCACGCGATCGTTATAGTGAACCCGCTCGAAACCGGCGAGCTCCATTACAGAGAACATTACTGCCGCATCAACCGCTGAAGTGAGCCAGTTTCCGTGTGCGTCCTTCATGCAGGAGTAGTCCGGATCTTGATCGGCGAGGCGATGGAAGAGTCCGGCCCGATAGCTACGAAGGTGAGAGGCACACCAGTTCTCGCGCAATTGGGCGAAGTCGCCGGCTGACGCGATTGACCTGGAGATTCCGTACTCACCGTTGTCGTACTGGAACTGCCCATACATCACCCAACAATCACATTCGCCGTAGACGAGATTGACGTGCGTCAGCGCATCTGCGCACGCCAACCAGTCATCACCGTCGAGCGACACCACAATATCGTCTGCGTCGCAGTAGGTCGTCACTGCATGG
>Ga0105243_10001158_pt1 | contig 23915 bp, 20 predicted proteins | sample KBSM34metaG_FD_81525 | JGI IMG/M metagenome (GOLD analysis project Ga0105243, IMG submission 81525) | Miscanthus rhizosphere microbial communities from Kellogg Biological Station, Michigan, USA - KBS M3-4 metaG | ecosystem: Host-associated > Plants > Roots > Rhizosphere > Soil | place... | reverse complement strand
TTGGGTGGTGCAGAAGGTGCTCGGCATTCGTGTGCCGCCGCCGCCGCCCGTGGTGCCCGAACTGCCCAGCGATGAATCCAAGACCGACCTGCCGATCCGCTTGATGCTGGAGGAGCATCACAAGAATCCGTTCTGTGCCGGCTGCCACCAGCGCTTCGATTCCTTCGGTCTGGTGTTTGAGGGTTACGGCCCGGTGGGCGATGCGCGGGCCAAGGATCTTGCGGGACGTCCCGTGGATGCCTCGGCGACCTTCCCGGGCGGTGTGAACGCCACGGGCGTGCCCGGCTTGCAGACCTACATCAAAGAGCACCGCCAGGACCGCTATGTCGAAAATCTCTGCCGCAAGCTCCTGGCTTATGCCCTGAACCGGTCGCTCCAGCTTTCCGACGAATCACTGGTGGACAAGATGAAAACCGGCCTGGCGGCGGATGGTTACCGGCTGCGCGCCTTGGTTGAGGCCGTCGTAACCAGCCCGCAATTCCTTAACAAGCGGGGCCCGGAAATGGCCGAGATCAAACATGCCGAGCTGCAGCCTGCCGGCATTGATGCTATAAAAGCCTATCTCAGGAAGGGAAACTGACATGCTTGGTTCGAACGCACCCTTTTCCCGGGCCTTCTCCCGCCGCGCGGTCCTTCGGGGCGCCGGCTGCACCATGGCGCTGCCCTGGCTGGAATCGGTGAACGCCCTGGCGGCGCCGTCGGCGGCCGATTTCCCCAAGCGTTTCGGCGTGGTGTTCCTGGGCTGCGGCGTCAACGAAAATCACTGGAGCGCCGAGGGCTCCGGCGCCGACATGAAGCTCAGCAAGACCTTGCAGTCTCTGGAACCGCTGAAGCAGAAGATCAACGTCGTCGACGGCCTCTATGTCAAAGCCCTGACCAACCAGGGCATCCATCCCGCCCAGACCGGCAGCCTGTTGTCGGGCGAGCAAATCACCAAGGGCGCCTTGATCCATTCCGGCATCAGCGTCGACCAGATGATCGCCAGCCATGTCGGCCAGGAGACGCCGCAATCCTCCATCGTGCTGGCTTGCGAACAGCCGATGACCGGCTATCACGAGACCAATTTCAGCCTGGCCTATTCCTCGCACCTGTCCTGGCAAACGGCGGACTCGCCGGTGCCGGTCGAGGTCTATCCCTCGCTGGCCTGGGACAATCTGTTCGACAATCGCGGCAGCCTGCTCAATCTCAGCGTGCTGGACCGGGTCAAGGACCGCGCCCAGGACCTGTCGCGCAAGATCAGCGCCACCGACCGCGGCAAGCTCGACGAATTCCTCACCAGCGTGCGCGAAGTCGAGAAGCGCGTGGAATTGATGCGCAAGGCCAAGGATGCCGCCGACGACAATGCCAAGGCCAAGAATATGGACGCCGCGATGATGGATCGTCCGGCCAGCGGCCTGCCGGAAGACCTGCGCGAGCATACCAAGCTGATGTGCGATATCATCGCCATCGCGTTCCAGACCAACAAGACTCGCGTCGCTTCGCTGATCATTTCGCGCGACCTGTCGGCGATGTACTACCCCTTCCTGGACGTGAAGGAAGGTCATCACGCCGCCAGCCACGACAATGCCTCAGACAGCTACGAGCGCATCGCCCATTTCCATGTCGGCCAGTACGCCTATCTCGCTTCCAAGCTCGACAGCATGAAGGAAGGCAATGGCACCGTGCTGGACAATAGCTGCCTGCTGTTCATGTCGAACATGTTCGTGGGCCGCAAGCACGACAACAGCCGCCTGCCCTTGGTGCTGGCGGGCGGGTTGGGCGGCACGCTGCAGACCGGCCGCAGCCTGAGCTATCTCAATGACGGCGAGGACAAGCGCAAGATGTGCAGTCTCTACCTGTCGCTGATGGACCGCTTCGGCCTCAAGCTGGACAAGTTCGGCGACGCCAACACCCGGCTGGAGCGCATCTAGTCCGTTTGCCGGATGATCGTGCCCGCCTGTCCGGGCGGGCACGGCGCGCGTCGTGCCGCCGGCGATTGGTGTGCCTGAGGCTCGTCCCGGCCATAGCCCATGACGTGCAAGGTGGCGCCATGAAGGCGGTGAAACAGGGCCTTCGCTGCGGCGTCCATTTCGGAAATATTGGCGTCGTCCGAGCCGCGCCGGAAAAACTGCGGCGCCAGCCTGTGCAGCTGGGCGAAGGAGATATCGAACGGATGCTGCTGTTCCAAGCCCAGATAGGCTGAGAGTCCGGCCAGGGACTTCGCGTCGCCCGCCGCCAAATCCTCATAGCGAAGGACCAGCACACCGGGGCGCGCGATCCAGGCTTGGACATGGTGTGACCAGGACACGCCAACTTTCCCGGCGATCACCTCCGCCAGCGTGACATCGCGGCCCATATGCTCGCGCAGGAAATGGGCATGGGAAACAGTCGCGGATCGGCCGTCACGCACGACATAGATTGCCGGATGGTTGTCCCCCGGCGGCAGCTCATGGGTTTTGACATAGAGGCGCCGCTCCTGGCGCCGCGCCCGCTCCAGGAATTGCCGGGGGTCGTTTCCAACCGGCTCCTGGCCGATCAGTCTGCAAAGCTCTTCGCCGGCAAATTCGCTGTCGCTATAGACGGACTGGCTGGTGAGGCCGAAGCAGCGATTCAATATGAGGCGAAGCAAGGTATTGCCGGAACGGGGATAGGACGCCAGCCAGGTCACCGGTGCGTCCCGGCGCGGTTCAAACGACATTCCCGCTTAGCCCAATAGCTCCGTGCAAAGAGCTATTGGGTTCCGCTGCCCTGCATTTGCCTTTTTGTCGCCCAAATGTCGCAAGACTGGTAAAGCGCGCTCGTCCGGCATAACTGGCGAATAATGTGGCGCTTTTTAATGTGACCGGCGAAAACCGAATTGGCGTGGAACCTCCCCTTCATAGCGTGCGTTTCCTGGTTCACAACAAAGGGAGCCAGATATGCGCACGACAATGATGTTGGGTTTTGCGGCGGCGTTGCTCGTCGCGGGTTGCGGCACCAATACGGGTGACCGCGCGGCCAGTGGTGCCTTGCTTGGCGCCGCCGGTGGTGCGGCTATCGGCGCTGCTGCCGGTAATCCCGCGCTTGGCGCGGCCGCCGGTGCGGTTGGTGGTGCTGTGATTGGCGCCGCGACCGATCCTTGCGATTTGAACTTGGGTGATCCTGTGTGGCGTGACCATGGCGGCCGGTCTGCCTATGAACGCCGCTGCGGCCATCCCTATCGCGACTAACGCCGCGATTGCAGTTGTGGATTGAAAGCGTACGGGGAAGCCCGGGCGAAAGCCCGGGCTTCTCATTTTGGCACGCTGAAACTCTGCGGTCTGTCTTGTTCGCGCATCATGACAAAGGCTTGTTCGATGCCGCGCCGAAAACCGTCGGCATCGAAAAGCGGCGCGTGGAGCAGGTTGCGGCGCAGCCTTTGACTTAGTGCGGTGAGCTGCGCCTGGTCCAGCGCCAGTTCCAGCGCGCGGCTCTCATAGGCCGCAAGGCTTTCCGCTATCAGTTCCGGCATCCCGACAGAAGTGAGCAAGCTTGCCGCGACCCGCCCGGAAAATGCTTCGCCCTTGCAGGTCAGCACCGGCAGGCCCGCGCCGAGCGCATCGGCCGCCGAGGCATGGGCATTGTAGGGCAGGGTGTCCAGGTACAGGTCGGCCAGCGCATGGCGTGCGAGGTGGAGGGGGAGCGGCACATCCGCGGCATAGACCAGACGGTTGGGATCGATGCCAAGCGCCGCCGCTTCGCGCTCCAGATTGGCGCGGGCATCGGGGGCCGGCTTTTTCAGCCACAACACGCTTTCCGGCATGGCCTTCAGCAGCCGCATCCAAATTTCGAAAACCGGCCGGGTGATCTTCCAATTGTTGTTGTAGGCGCAAAAGACAAATCCGCTTTCCGGCAGCCCCATCTCGCGTCTGCTCGGCACAGGCGCCAGTTCCCGCACCGGATCGGTGGGAAAATAGCTGTGCGGCAAATGCACCAGCTTTTCGCTGAAGGTAGGCTGGTCTTCGAAGGGGGCCACGACGGCATCCGCGATCAGGTAATCGATGAAGGAGGCGCCGGTCGTCGCCGGATAGCCCAACCAGCTCGCCTGCACCGGCGCCGGCCGGTGGGCGAAAATCTGCGGCCGTCCCTGACCGGTATGGCCGCTCAAATCGACAGCGATGTCGATCTCCATCTCGCGCATGCGCCGCGCGATGTCTTCGCTGTTGAGCCGGCCGAAATCATGGAAGCGGTCGAACGACTTTATCAGGCGGGCGCGGATGGCGCTGTCATCGCTCAGGCCAACGGATATGCCGATCACCTGAAAGCGGGACCGGTCATGCCGCTCGATCAGCGGCGCCAGCTGGAACGCCACCGCATGTTCGCGCATGTCCGCCGAGACATAGGCCAGCCGGATGCGGTCGTGGCGGTATTTCTCGCCGCGCCATAAGGGTGCATGCGGCTGAGGCACCAAAGCCTTGACGGCGCCGATGGCGGATTGCAGCTGCAATTGCTTGTCATCGCTATAGCCCAGAAATGTCAGCGGCGACGCGACTTGAACGACTTCGTCGGGCGGCGTTTGCGCCACCCGGTCCCAATCGCAGAGATTGAGCACGACCAAGGCGCGATTGGCTTGGGCCGGTAAATAATCCGGATCCAATTCCAGGGCGCGATCGTAGCTTTCCAGGGCTTCGCGGTGCCGCTCGAGCCCGGTCAGGACCGCACCCAGATTGTGGTGGATGGCGGCGGTGTCCGGCTTCAGCCGCCGTGCCGCTTCCAGCGCGGCAAGCGATTCTTCGAAGCGCAGCTGCTGGGAAAGAATGACGCCACGATTGTACAGCGCCTCGAAATTGGCCGGCTGGACCGTCAGCAGCGCATCATAAGCGGCCAGGGCCTCATCGAAACGCTCCGCCGCCATCAAGGCATGGGCATGATAGGCGCGTGTGGTGACGTCCTGCGGATTCTGGCGCAAAGCCTTGTTCAAAAGCGTAATGGCCTCGTCGAACTGCCGCTGCTGTCCCTTGAGAAAGCCCAGCATATGCAGCGCCGCGAAATTGGCGGCATCTGCGCGCAAAACCTGGCGGTACAGCTTCTCCGCCTCGGCCAACCGGCCGGTGCGGTGGGCGGCCAAGCCCTGCTCGAATAGCTGACGCAACTCCATGCTAGTGTCGCGGTTTCGAAGTTCGCAATATCATTGATATCAAGCTCCGGGCGAACTTCGAAACCGGAACGACACTAGGATTCAATGAATCGCTAGTGTCCTTCGATTCCAAAATTCGATTGGAATTTATATCGGGTTCGGGCGAATTTTGGAATCGGGACACTAGCGGTTATAGGTCTCTCAGCAGCCAGCGTATGGAACGCTTCTGCAACTCGACATATTGCGGATTCCACATGGCGTGAATGGTGTGTCCCACCGCGGTGAAGACGACGCGGCCCTTGCCATAGTCATAGGCCCAGCCGGCGGGCGCCTTGGTGCCGCGCCCTTCATAGGTCAGTCCGTCGAGATTTTCGGATTCCAGGATCACATAGCGCGGGTCCTTGTCGTAATCGACATAATGCTGCTCGTCATTGACGATGAACGGCTTCATCCCGGCGGTGATGGGATGGGCATTGCCGGTGGCATGCACCTGGAAGGGACGCAAGGGCGGATGGCCGAAATAGGCGCCGCCCATCACATCGCGATAATTCTTGGACGACAGCGATATGTGGCTGGAATTGTGCAGCGGATAGAATCCGCCGCCCGCCTGAACGAAATTCTTCACCGCCATGCCCTGCTCTTCCGTCATCCAGGTCACCGATTTGGCGGCGGGGAAGTCGGATTCGTTTTCCAGATTGGTTTCATAATGGGTATAGGCATCGGGCCCGGAATAGCCGCCCGGCCAGATCATGCCGTCGCGCAGGATCAAGAGAAGCTGGTAGGGCTTGAGCAGATTGGCCGACAGGCTGGAATAATCCATGGTGTAATCGATTGCGATGTTCAGCTCATGGAAGACCTTGTCCAAGCTGACCCGGATATAATCGGGATTGTGATAACGATCGCCGACCAGGGCCAACGCCCGTGGCCTGGGCTTGGCCTGCGGCCATGCGGATGCGGGAATGACGCCAGTGGCAGCGATGCCACTCACCACGATTCGGCGTGAAATTTTTGAATTTCTCATCACCCGCTCCCTCCCTGCCTATTATGGGGTGGCGACTATGGACGGCCCCCGGCCAATATGGCTCTCTGGCGTATTTAGAATACAAGCGGAGGCAGTCGACAACGCCCCGCGGATAAAACAGGACAGGGCGAATGCGAAAAACCGGCACCGGCAGGCGCTTTCTTGCGGCCCTGGCAGTTCTGGCCGCGCTGGGGGGCTGCGACGCCAAGCCCGAAGGCGGTTTCAGCCGTGCGGGCGGGGCGGCCGATGGCTGGCCGGTCTGGGGCCAAAACCAATTGGGCCAGCGCTTCAGCGCCAACGCGCAGATCACGCCTCAAAATGTGAAGCACCTGAAAGCGGCTTGGACCTATCGCACCGGCGATCTTTCCAAGCCCGGAGAAAGAGCGCTGCTGGCCTTTGAGGCGACGCCCATTCTCGCCAACCGCACGCTGTATCTTTGTTCGCCGCGCAATCGCATTGCCGCACTTGATCCCGAGACCGGCAAGGAAAAATGGATGCGCGACCTCAAGCCCGACACCAATGGCGCAACCGTCATCACTTGCCGCGGTGTTTCCTATTGGAAGGACAGCCAAGCCGCAGGCCAAAATTTGAAGGAGTGCTCGCAGCGCATTTTCGCCGCCACCATAGACGGCAAGATGTGGGCGCTCGACGCCGAAAGCGGCAAGCCCTGTCCTGATTTTGGCCAGAATGGCCGCGTCGACCTTCATGACAATCTCGGCTTTATCGAGAAGCCCGGCCTATATGGCGTTTCCTCGGCGCCCACCATTGTCGGCGACAAGGTGATCACCGGCTCAAAGATCATCGACTTTCACAATGTCGACATGCCGGGCGGCGTGGTCCGCGCCCTGGACGCGCGCACGGGCAAGACGGTGTGGGCCTTCACCGCCGCGGCCCCGGACCAGCCGCCCTCTGATAACAAAGAGCCCTCCGGCAATTATCCGCGCAGTTCTCCCAATGTCTGGGCGCCCATGTCGGTGGACGCCCCGCGCAAGCTGATTTTCCTGCCCACCGGCACGCCGCAAGTGGATGCGGTGATCGGCAAGGACAATTGGGATTATTACGGCAGCGCGGTTGTGGCGCTGAACACCGATACCGGCCGGCCGGTTTGGCATTATCAATTCGTGCACAAGGATATTTGGGATTACGACACGCCGGCACAGCCGATGTTGTTCGATTACAAGGCGCCCGACGGCAAGGTGACGCCGGCGCTCGCCCAGGCCACCAAGATGGGCTACATCTTTGTCCTCAATCGCGAGACTGGCGCGCCGATTTTCCCCGTCAAGGAAACGCCGGTCTCCACCGGCGGCCTGCAAAAAGGCCTGTCTCCCACCCAGCCCATTCCCGAACTTCCCGAGCACCAGATCCAGATCACCAAGATGCAGGAGTCGGATATTTTCGGCTTTGCGTTGATCGACAAATGGGACTGTCTGCGGCGCTTCCGCAAACTCAAGAATGACGGGATTTTCACGCCCTTCTATGCCGAATCCTCGGTGGATTATCCGGTCAGCGTGGGCGGCATGGATTGGGGCGGTGTCGCCTTCGACCCCAGCCGCAATATCCTGGTCGTCAATTCCAACAATGTGCTGGGCGCCCACCACCTGGCGCCGCACGCAGGGCCCGACGGCTATTCGCCTTTGATCGGTACGCCCTATCGCCAGGTCTATGATGACATAATGTCAGTCTTCAACGCGCCGTGTAACGCGCCGCCTTGGGGCCGGCTGACCGGCATCGACATGACCAGCGGCAAAAAATTGTGGGAAGTGCCCTTGGGAACCAGCCGGGACGAGGCGCCGTGGCCGCTTTGGTTCCCTCTGGGTGTGCCAAATCAGGGCGGCGCGATCACCACGGCCTCCGGGCTGACATTTATTGCCGCGACAACCGACCGCTATTTCCGGGCATTCGACACGCGGACCGGCAAGGAATTGTGGCGGGTCTCGCTTCCGGCTGCAGGCCAGTCCATGCCCATGACCTATCGATTGGACTCGAACGGCAAGCAGTATGTGGTAGTGTCGGCAGGGGGGCATTCCGCGCTTCGAAACAAGCAAGGCGATTACGTCATCGCCTATGCATTGCCCTAGTGTCCCGATTCCGAAATTCGCATGATCTCGATATCAGGCTCCTAGCGAATTTCGGAATCGAAGGACACTAGAATATTATTGATTGCTGGTGTCGCTTGGTTTCGAAGTTCGCTAGGAGCTTGATATCGATGATGTTGCGAACTTCGAACCGCGACACTAGGAGGCGATGATGGAGAGTTTGGACGAGAGCGGCTTTTTCGAAGCCCTGCTCACGGCCAATGGTGCGCCGACGACCTTGCGCGCCCATGTCGTGAAGATTCTCAGTGCGGGAATCCTGTCCGGCAAATACAAGCCGGGAGACCGGCTGAACGAAAGCCAGATCGCGCGCGAACTCAATATCAGCCGCATTCCGGTGCGCGAGGCGCTATCCCAGCTTCAGGAGCAGGGCCTGGTGCAGAACCGCGAACGCCGCGGCATGTTCGTCACCGATATCGGTCCGGAAGAGGTGCTGCAGATATCCTCCTTGCGCATCATCCTGGAAACCGAAGCGCTGAAGCTGGCCCAGAAGCACATGACGCCCGAGGTCTTGAAGACCTTGGATCAGCTGGTGGACAAGATGGACATTTGGGACGGCACCTTGTTGGAGGCTGCCGCCCTGGACCTGGAATTCCACCGCACCTTGTGGAGGGTGTCGGGCAACCCCTACCTGGAACGGGCGCTCAATGCCGTGATGGTGCCGCTCTTCGCGCACAAGACGCTGGAGCATGTCACCCGCGATGTCCGCCGCTGGCGCATGAGCCATCACCGAATCTTGCTGGACGCGGTCGCCGGCCGTTCCGGGGATGATCCGCAGACGGTGCTTCTGACCCATATGCGCATGGCCTATACCGAGCCGGAGCGCTATTCCACCTTGGCGCGTAAGCCCTCCTAAGCGCCTCTCGCGTCTGCAGAAATCCGCGTTTGGGCTTCATGGCAGCGCTTGCCGGACAAGCGCTGCGCGCTGTTGTCGCTTGGCAGAGGCGCGGGCCAGAAACTAAGCTGTCCCGCCTGTTGAGATGGGCCATCGACCCGCCTGGGGCCAACAATAATCGCCAGAGATCACCGGAGGAACGAACACCTATGACGATCAAAACCATTCTCTTGTCCGGCGCGCTGGCGCTGGCCGCGGTCACCTCCTCCGGCGTGTTGGCGCAGACCGCCAAGGATTATGCGCGCTATTCCGGCTATAACGCCCCGCGCGCCCAAGGCCAGAATGTCAACGGGATGCGCATCTTCCTGTTCGCCGGCCTCAAGAGCCATGGCCCGGGCGCGCATGACTATCCTTATTTCCTGGATAGCTGGTCCAAGCTTTTGACCGAGCGCGGCGCGGTGGTGGATGGCAGCCTGTCCTTCCCCAGCCAGGAACAGCTCGACAAGTCCGATGTGGTGATCATCTACAAGGGCGATGCCGGCTATATGACACCGGAACAGCGCGCCCGCCTGCAGGCCTATGTGAAGCGCGGCGGCGGCTTGGTCACCTTCCATGACTCGCTGTGCGGCCCCGATCCGGGCGACATGGCGACCTTGGTGGGCGCCGGCAAGAAGCATGGCGAGGTCAATTACACTTGGACCGCGACGCTCGATTACAATTTCACCGACAAGGACAATCCGATTGTCCAGGGCATGCCCGCGCAAGTCTATGACGAGGCTTTCTACAAGCTGAACTTCGCGCCGGAAGTGCATCCGCTTTTGACCGTCACCATGCCCGACACGCCGGCGGCGCGGCGCGGCGGCGGCGTGGGCCAGACCATTCCGCAAATGTGGACCTATGAGCACACCTTGCCGGGCGGCCAGCCGGCCCGCGCCTTTGTCTGGATGCAAGGCCATATGGTGGACAGCCTGCAGGATCCCGCCATCCGCAAAGTGCTGATGCGCGGCATCGCCTGGGCGGGCAAAAAACCGTACACGGAGCTTTCCGACTATGTGCCGCCGCCGCCACGCCAGGCGCGCGCCGAACAATAAACCGCCACAATTCGAGGACGAGCGCCGGACACCGGCGGCTGCCGTTCATCTTCCATACAGGTGGCCGGCATTATGACGGCCGAGGAGCACATGATGACATCGTTGGGGAAAATCCTGCCGGGAAGCGCGGCGCTGGCGCTGCTGGCGACGGCGGTGATGGCCGCCGACACGGACTGGCCGCAGTCGGGCCAGGATCTGGGCGCCAACCGCTACACCACCCTGACCCAGATCACGCCCTCCAATGTGCGGAATCTGCAAAAGGCCTGGACCTATCATCTCAAGCCCGCCAATAGCGGGCCCAATGCACGCCTGCGCATGTCGCAGGATATTCCGCTGGTGATCGGCAACATCATGGTGATCGTTTCGCCTTACGGCCAGGTGATCGCGCTGGATGCGACCACGGGTGTGGAGAAATGGAAGTACGACCTGCCGGAAGGGGAAATCCCGACGTCCCAGGCCCGTGGCGCGGCCTATTGGTCCGGCGCGGATGGCGTCCCGGCTTCGATCTTTTTCGGCACCCAGCGCGGACATCTTTTTTCCTTGCGGCTGTCCGACGGAAAGTTGAACACCGGCTTCGGCGAAAACGGCGCCGTCAATCTCAAGACGCCGGAAGTCATGCAGCACGGCATGCAGGACGGCTACATCCTGCCGTCGCCGCCTGTCGTCTATAAGAACCTTGTCATCACCGGCGCCGGCCCGGGCGAAGGCCCCGGCGGCTCGAAGGGCGGTGAAGGCCCGGCCGGCGATACCCGCGCCTGGGATGCGCGCACCGGCAAGCTGGTGTGGACGTTTCACACCGTGCCCCGGCCCGGCGAATTCGGTTACGACACCTGGACCCCGGAAGGCGCCAAGAACCGCTCCGGCGTCAATGTCTGGGGCTATATGACGGTCGACGCCGCGCGCGGCATTCTCTACATGCCGCTGGGCGCGCCCAACAACGATCTGGTCGGCACCGATCGTCCGGGCAACAACCTGTTCAGCTCCTCGCTGGTGGCGGTGGACGCCAACACCGGCAAGTATCTCTGGCACTTCCAGGTCACCCATCACGACATCTGGGACAATGACACCCAGTCCGCGCCCATGCTGGTGGACGTGAAGAAGGACGGCAAAACCATTCCGGCCGTCATCACGGTGAACAAGAACGCGCTGATGTTCATTCTCGACCGCGTCACCGGCAAGCCGATCTTCGGCGTCGAGGAACGCCCGGTGCCCAAGAGCGAAGTGCCGGGCGAGATGGCCTCTCCCACCCAGCCATTCCCGGTCAAGCCGGAGCAGCTGTCGCAAGGCTCGATCAGCCGCCAAACGCTTTACAAGGGCATTGCGGAGCACCAGGCCTATTGCGAGAAATATGTCGACGAAAACCAGATGACCTTGGGCAGCACCTATCTGCCGCCGGGCTTCAATCACTATACCGTCGCGCCCCCGGGCACCCAGGGCGGGGTGAATTACTATGGCGGCTCCTTCGATCCCAAGCGGGGCTTGTTCGTCGTCAATGTGAACAACCTGTTTCAGCCCATGCGCGTGATTCAAAATGCGGACGGCACCTTTGTGAATACGGCGCGGCCCGCGATCCGCCGCTTCTGGGACGCCGACAAGCATTTGCCTTGCAATCCCACGCCTTGGGGCGAGCTGGTTGCCGTCAATGTCCATACCGGCGACATCGCCTGGCGCACCACCTTGGGCATTACCGAGATCTTCCCGCAAGGACAGCAGGAAACCGGCCGTCCCGGCCTGGGCGGAACCATCGTCACCGCCGGCGGATTGACCTTTGTCGGGGCAACCGATGACCGGCGTTTCCGCGCATTTGACACCGCCACGGGTAAGAATCTATGGACTGTCACGCTTAACGCATCCGCCGAATCCACCCCGGTCAGCTATAGGGGCTCGGACGGCCGCCAATTCGTAACCATCACGGCGACGGGTGGCGGGTTGATCGGTGCCAAACTGGAAGGCGATGAGGTTGTCGCATTCGCATTGCCAAAGTCGTAAACTGGAACAAGCCTGGAGAGGCAGAAGAGAGAGATGAACGTGCGCACTATTGCAGCTCTAATTTTCCTGGGCCTTGGCGCCCTGGCGTCGATCCCCGCGCTGGCCGATGACTTCAAGTCGTTGCCGGAAGGTCAGGGGCGCGACGTGATGGTGCGGGTCTGTTCCCAGTGCCATTCCCCCGAGATCGTGGCCCAGCAAAAGCTGGACCCCCAGGGCTGGAAGGACTTGGTCAACCAGATGGCCAATAACGGCGCCAATGGCACGGATGCCGAATTCGACACCATCGCCAAGTATCTGGCGACCGCCTTCCCGGCCCAATAGGCCCCTGTCATATCGTCCTCCGCCGCGCTACAACGCGCGGCGGAATTTTTTTGCCCGTTCCATTCCCACGAAGGAAGAAGAGATGAAGCTATTGCGCTACGGCCCCAAGGGCCAAGAGAAGCCCGGCATTTTGGACAAGGACGGCCAGATCCGGGACCTGTCGGGGGTGGTCAAGGATATCGACGGCCGGGTGCTGGCCGACCTTTCCGCGATCAAGGCCGCCAAGGTGGACAGCCTGCCGCTGGTGGACAAAGGCGTGCGCATCGCCGAGCCGGTTGCCAAGGTCGGCAAGTTTCTTTGCATCGGTTTGAACTATTCGGACCATGCCAAGGAATCCAACATGCCCGAGCCGGCCGAGCCCATCATCTTCATGAAGGCGACTTCGGCCATCATCGGCCCCAATGACGATGTCTATCTGCCGCCCAACGCCAAGAAGGGCGACTGGGAAGTCGAGCTGGGCATCGTGATCGGCAAGGAAGCCCGTTATGTCTCCAAGGAAAAGGCCCTGGACCATGTCGCCGGCGCCTGTGTGGTCAACGACCTGTCGGAGCGCGAGTTCCAGCTGGAGCGGCTGGGCACTTGGGACAAGGGCAAGGGCTGCGACACTTTCGGTCCGTTCGGCCCCTATCTGGTGACCCTCGATGAAGTGGGCGACCTCAACCGGCTGGGCCTGTGGCTGGACATCAACGGCAAGCGCATGCAGACCGGCAACACCTCAAGCCTGATTTTCGATGTGCCGACTTTGATCAGCTATGTCAGCCAGTTCATGAGCCTGCAGCCGGGCGATGTGATCTCGACGGGCACGCCGCCGGGCGTCGGCTTGGGCATGAAGCCGCCGGTGTTCCTCAAGGAAGGCGATGTGATCGAACTCGGCATCGACGGCCTGGGCAGCCAGAAGCAATTGGTGAAGCGCACAAAGATTTAGATTTGCATTCTGTGTGTCCTCTCCCCTTGTGGGAGAGGACGCAAAATCTTGCACTTAGCGAAGCGCATGCGGAGCTAAGTGCTTAGATTTTGCTGGTGAGGGGTGCGTTCTATGATCGACTCACCCCTCACCTGAAAAATCAATGGGATGCGCGTCGCTTCTGCTCCGCTATCCCAATGATTTTTCTTCCTCTCCCACAAGGGGAGAGGAATATCCATCATCAATGATTATCCCGCGGAATACCCTTGGTCTGATCGATATTCTGGTACTTCACCGCATTCTCCAGCACCATGCCGGTGCCCATCTGGCCAATATGGGCGCGCTGGATTTCCTGCCAGGGAGTCTGGGAGGCGGGATATTTATACCCGCCCGCCGCTTCCAACGCCGCGCGGCGCTTGGCCAGTTCTTCGTCGCTGATCAGGATATTGGCGGTGCCTTTGCGCAGGTCGATGCGCACCCGGTCGTCGGTCTTGAGCAATGCCAGTCCGCCGCCGGCGGCAGCCTCGGGCGAAGCATTCAGGATAGATGGCGAACCCGACGTGCCCGACTGGCGGCCATCGCCGATACAGGGCAGGGCATTGATGCCGCGTTTCAGCAGCGCCGTCGGCGCATGCATGTTCACCACCTCGGCGGCGCCGGGATAGCCGATCGGCCCCGCGCCGCGCATGAACAGCATGGTGTTCTCGTCGATGTTGAGCGCGGGATCGTCCAGCCGCTTGTGATAATCCTCCGGCCCGTCGAACACCACGGCGCGGCCTTCAAAGGCATCCGGATCCTTGGGGTTGGAGAGATAGCGGTCCTGGAATTCCTTGCTGATCACGCTGGTCTTCATGATGGCGCTGTCGAACAGATTGCCCTTGAGCACGATGAAGCCGGCATCCTTTTTCAGCGGCTTGTCGAACGGCCAGATCACTTCCTGCAACAGCACTTTGCGGCCGCGGCAATTCTCGCCCATGGTCTTGCCGTTGGCGGTGAGCGCGTTCTCCTTGATCAGCCCCTGTTCCATCAACAGATTCACCACCGCCGGCACGCCGCCGGCATGATGGAAATCCTCGCTGAGAAATTCGCCCGCCGGCTGCAGGTTCACCAGCAACGGCACGTGATGACCGACCGACTGCCAATTCTGCAGCGGAACATCCACGCCCATGTGACGGGCGATGGCGGTGATGTGGATAGGGGCGTTGGTCGAACCGCCGATCGCCGAATTGACCACGATGGCATTGTGAAACGCTTCCTTGGTCATGATCTTGGAGGGGCGCAAATCCTCATGCACCATTTCCACGATGCGCTTGCCGGTGGCATAGGCCATCTGGGCGCGCTCGCGATAGGGCGCGGGAATGGAGGCCGAACCCGGCAGTTGCATGCCCAGCGCCTCGGCCAGCGAATTCATGGTGCTGGCGGTGCCCATGGTGTTGCAATAGCCCACCGACGGCGCGCTCGACGCCACCAGCTCCATAAAGCCGCGATAATCGAGCTCGCCGCGCGCCATCATCTCGCGCGCTTTCCATACAATCGTGCCGGAACCGGTGCGCTCGCCTTCATGCCAGCCGTTGAGCATGGGGCCCACCGACAAAGCGATGGCGGGAATGTTCACCGTCGCCGCCGCCATCAGGCAGGCGGGCGTGGTCTTGTCGCAGCCGATGGTCAGCACCACGCCGTCCAGCGGATAGCCGTATAAAAGATCGACCAGCCCCAGATAGGCGAGGTTGCGGTCCAGCCCGGCGGTGGGCCGCTTGCCGGTTTCTTGAATCGGATGCACCGGGAATTCCATGGCGATGCCGCCGGCTTCGCGGATGCCTTCCCGGATCCGCTTGGCCAGTTCGATATGGTGACGGTTGCAGGGCGACAGGTCGCTGCCGGTCTGGGCGATGCCGATGATCGGCTTGCCCGATTGCAGCTCTTCGCGGGTCAGCCCGAAATTCAGGTAGCGCTCGAGATAGAGCGCGGTCATATCCGGATTGTCGGGATTGTCGAACCAGGCGCGGCTTCTCAGCGTGCGGGGGGTCTTGCCGTCATACTTCTTGTCATTGGCCATCTTGAAAAAATCCTGTCGAATGAAATTCAACCAGCATAGAGCGTCATGCCGCCATCCACGCGCAGCACCTGGCCGTTGACGAAAGCGGACGCCTCGGAAGCCAGGAACGCCACGGCATTGGCGATCTCCGCCGGCTTGGCATAGCGCTCCAGCGACACGCCTTCCATCATGGCGGGATCGGTCTTGCGGGTGGCGAGGAAGCGCGCCGTGGTGGTGGGTCCTGGGCTCACCGCATTGACGCGCACGCCATGGGGGCGCATCTCCAGCGCCAGGCAGCGGGTGTAATGCAGGATCGCCGCCTTGGCGCAGCCATAGACCACTTCCGGCGACACGCCGATATGGCCGTTCAGGGAGCCGAAATTGATCACCGCGCCCTTGTTGCGCGCCGCCATGCCCGGCACCACCGCGCGGCACATCAGCATGGTGCCGAAGAAATTGCGGTTCATCACCGCATGGGCGTCTTCCAGGCTGATATTCAATCCGTCATTGGGATTGGGCTTGCCGCCTTTGGCGGCGATATCGCCGCCGGCGCAATTGACCAGAATGGAAATGGGACCAAGCGTTGCTTCGATCTTGGCCACCAAGGCGGCGACCTCGTCGGGCTTGGTGATGTCCCCCACCACGGAGACAACCTTGGCGCCGCCCCTGCTGGACAATTGCTGGGCCAGGGCGGTGAGGCTGGGACTTTCGCCAAAGGCGGCGGGCGCTTCCTCATTGATGTCATGCAGGGCGACCGCCGCGCCGCCTTTCAGCAGCGTCTCCGCGATCATGCGCCCCAAGCCGCGGCCCGAGCCCGTGATCAGGGCGACTTCACCCTGGAAATTGATCGATTGCGGCAGCTCGGACACACTCAAAAGGGACACTCCGTTGCAGGGTGTTTGCGAGGGCGGCCCGGCGCGCTGCGCAGTGCCAAAAACCCTTGTTTTTTCTCAGTTTATCCCGCATCCGGACAGGTGCAAAATGGCCTGGATGCATTGACTTCCCGAAGGCCAAACTTACTATACAAGTCGCAAGCCGATGTGAAGCCTTCCATGGCTCGCGGTCCGGCTTCCCATGCCCCAATATCGGGACAGGATAACAGGGGGCGGACGTCTCAATGAAACCGACGCATGCGCGCTACTGGGTCGTGGTTTTCGCCCTCGCCTTGGCCATGGTCATGTACATCCAACGCGTGGCGATCAGCCAGGCGATCGTGCCCATCGCAGCCGAGCTGAACCTCGACCAGGCGCAAAAGGGCCTGGTGCTGGGCGCCTTCGGCCTCTCCTATGCCCTGTTCGAAATCCCCATGGGGCTTTTGGGCGACAAGCTGGGCGTGCGGCGTGTTCTGAGCTTCCTGGTGCTGTTCTGGTCGCTGTTCACCGCCCTGACGGGCGCGGCCTGGAACATGGCGTCGCTGTGGGCGGCGCGGTTCATTTTCGGCGCCGGCGAGGCCGGCTGCTTCCCCAACCTGACGCGCATGCTGTCGGCTTGGCTGCCGGTGGGTGAGCGGGTCAAGGCCCAGGCCGTGATGTGGGCCTTTGGCCGCTGGGGCGGTGCCCTGGCGCCGCCGGTGGCGGTATTCGTGATTTATCATCTGGGCTGGCGGTTGGGCTTTGTCGCGCTGGCCTTGTTGGGCGCAGCCTGGGTGCTGGCCTTCGCGCCCTGGTTCCGCAACGATCCGGCCGAGCACCAATCCGTCAATAAGGAAGAGCTGGCGCTGCTGGAAGCCGGCCGCAAGCTGGTGCTGCACGATCACGGCGTGCCGTGGTACCGCCTGCTGCTCCAGAGGGACATTGCCTTTCTGGGGCTGCAATATTTCGGCTTCTCCTACACCTGGTATTTCTACGTCACCTGGCTGCCGACCTGGCTGCAACAGGCGCGCGGACTGACTCCGCTGCAGGCCGCGGGCTATGCCACCTTGCCGCTGGCGGCGGGCGGTGTGGGCTCCATCGTCTCCGGCTTCCTGCCGCTCTCCATCCCGCGCAAATGGGTGGCGATCGTCGGCTTCTTCACCACGGCGGTGCTGATCTGCATCATTCCCAATGTCCCCGGCGTCACCGCCGCGATGCTGCTGATGGCGTTGGCGAGCTTCTCCTCCGACCTCACCATGCCGATTTCCTGGAACACCTGTGTGGAGATCGGCAAGCAGTACACCGCCACCGTCGCCTCCACCATGAACATGCTGGGCAATTTCGCCGGCTTCGTGGCGCCGGTGGTGTTCGGCTACATCCTGCAAGCCACCAACAGCAATTACGACGTGGTGATGTACACCATGGCGGCGGCGGCAGTTCTGTCGGGCGCCTGCTGGTTCTTCCTGGATCCCGACGCCACGGCGCGCAAGAATCTGCCGCTGGAAGGCGCTCCCGAAATCTAATTCTCAAAGAAGGGTGTTGACGTGAAAATCGATCTTTCTGGCCGCACTGCGGTGGTTGTCGGCGGCTCCGGCGGCTTGGGCGAAGCCATGGCGCATACGCTTTCCGGCGCCGGCGCAGCCATCGCTTTGGTGGGCCGCAACCAGGCCAAGCTGGACAAGGTGGCGGGCGATCTGAAAGCCAAGGGCGGCAAGGTCGAAAGTTTTACCGCCGACATGACCAGCGAAAGCGATGTCGCGCGGCTGGCCAAGGATGTGAATGCCAAATTCAAGAACCCGCAAATCCTGATCAATTCCGCCGGCATCAATATCCGCAAGAGCGTGACCGAATTCACCCTCAAGGAATGGCAAAGCGTGGTGGATTCCAGCTTGGTCACCACCTTCCTGGCCTGCAACGCCTTCGTGCCCGGGATGAAGGGCACGGGTTACGGCCGGATCATCAACCTGTCCTCCATCATGGCGCATGTCTCACTCGCCAATCGCACCGCCTATTCCAGCGGCAAAGCGGGTCTGCTGGGCTTCACCAAATCGCTGGCGCTGGAATTGGCCGCTGAGGGCATCACCGTCAACGCCATTTCGCCGGGTCCTTTCCATACCGAAATGAACCTGCCGGTGATCAATGATCCGGAAGCCAACAAGCTCTTCCTCACCAAGCTGCCGGTGGGCCGCTGGGGCAAGGTGGAAGAGATCGGCGGCCTGGCCTGCTATCTGTGCGGCGATCTGGCCGGCTTCATCACCGGCATCGACATCCTGATCGACGGCGGCTGGACGGCGGCCTAATTCGAAGCGGAGATCCTCATGAGCACACGGCGCGACGTTATGAGGGGAGGCGCCGCGCTGCTGGCCGCTTCCGCCATGCCCGCCTTCGCGGCGGAGCAGGCAAGATCTGCCCCGAAATCGAATTTGGGAACCTCAAAAACCGCGCTGGGCCATTATCTGCGCGACCTGAGCGCCAAGAGCGGCGGCAAGATCGATTCGCTTCAGGTGGTGGATTATGTCCATGGCTTGGGCGGCGGCGGTGTCCAATTCACCGTGCCGCTGGATGCCGACCTGAAAAAGCTGCGCGCCAGGCTGGAGAAGAACGGCATGTTCCTCCAAGGCGATCTCGATCTGCTCACCCGCCATATGAACGACCTGCCGGCTTTCGAACAGGCGTTGAAGAATTACAAGGCGCTCGGCGCCGACAGCGTGCGCGTGGTCTGCTTTGTGGGCCGGCGCTATGAAACCTGGTCCGGCCTGCAGCAATATAAGGACTGGCACACCAGCGCGATTGCTTCCCTGGATGCCTGCCTGCCGGTGGCCGAGCGGGTCGGTATCGCCCTTGCCATGGAAAATCACAAGGATCGCGCCATCGACGAAGAAGTGGAGATCCTGCGGAAATATTCCAGCCAGCATCTCGGCGCGACCGTCGATTTCGGCAACAACCTCGCCATGTGCGACGATCCCATGGATGTGGTGACCAAGCTGGCGCCTTACGCCAAGGCCACCCACATCAAGAACATGGCGGTGCAGAATTACGCCGACGGATTCCTCATGTCCGAGGTTCTGTTCGAGGACGGTTTTATGGATATTCCGGCCATGTGGGCGGTGTTGAAAAAGGCCAACCCCGCGATTCTGCCGGTGCACGAAATGATCACCCGCGATCCGCTCAAGGTGCCGGTGCTGACCGACAAATATTGGGCGACCTGGCCCGACCGCGGCGGCAAATTCCTCGCCGACACCATCCGGCTGGTGAATGCCAATCAGACCAAAAAGCCGCTGCCAATCGTCAGCACGCTATCTCCGGAAGCACAGTTGAAAGCAGAGGAAGACAACAACCGCCGCTGCTTCGACTGGGCTCGAAGTGCGCTGGCGTAGAATCTATCCCTCTCCCCTTGAGGGGTGAGCGGCGGCGCGCGGAACGCGCGTGAGCAGGTCCAGTGGACCTGCGAAAGCAGCGAACGCCGCGAGCTCAAGCGAGCGGCCGGGTGTTTCAGCAGGCATGAACCTCTTGCCGGTAGTCCCGGCCTCGCGGCGCGCTGATGCGCGCGCCGCTGCGGCGTTCGCCGGGGCGAAAGGTCCACTGGACCTTTCGCTTTTCCCGGCTCACCCTCAAGGGGAGAGGAAGAATTTTTATTGCACCACAAAATGCATCAGCGTGGTTGAATTGTACGTCTCCCCCGGCCTTAGCAGCGTCGACGGGAAGTTCGGCTTGTTGGGACTGTCGGGATAATGCTGCGTCTCCAGCGCAATCCCATCCGTGGCGCGAAACGTCGTTCCCGCCGCGCTGACATTGCCGCCATTGAAATTGTTCGAGGAGTAAACCTGCACCCCCGGCTCGGTGGTAAGAAGCTCCAAGGTCCGCCCGCTCACCGGGTCTGTCACCCGCGCCGCCAGTTCCAGCGCGCCCGGCTTGGTCTTGCGCAACACATAATTGTGGTCATAGCCGCGTCCGATCAGCATCTGCGGATCGGTGGAGCGGATATGCGCCCCGATCGGCGTGGGCTGGCGGAAATCGAACGGCGTGCCGGCCACATTGGTGAACTCGCCGGTCGGCACTTGATACTGGTCGGTGGGCGTCACCTGGTCGGAAAATAATGTCATCAAATGATTTTCGACACTGCCGGCGCCATTGCCCGCCAAATTGTAATAGGTGTGGTTGGTGAGATTGATCAGCGTGGTCTTGTCGGTGGTGGCGCGATAGTCCATGCGGAAATCGTTGTTGTCGGTCAGGGTGTAGGTCACTTCAATGGTGGCGGTGCCGGGAAAGCCCTGGTCGCCGTCCGGCGACACCAGGCGAAAAACAACACCCGCATCCTTGGCATTCTGGAACGTCCGCACCAGGCTCAGGATGCGGCGGTTGTAGGGCGGCGGGCCGCCATGCAAGGTGACGCCATTGGGATTCTGGGTGAGGTCGTAATGCTTGCCGTCGATGGTGACGCCATGGCCGATGCGGTTGGCATAACGTCCGGTCAGCGCGCTCATCGGCCCCGTGGCCTCGATCGCCGCCAGGTCCTTTTGGCACAGGATGACATTCGCCATTTTGCCGTCGCGCCCCGGCGCCTCGACGGCACAGACCACCCCGCCATAATCCAGCACTTGGGCGCGCATGCCGCGATTGTTGGTCATGGTAAAGACATGCACCGTGGCGCCGTCCTTGATGGTGCCGAAGACCTCGCTCTTTACCGTTCCCGCCCAGGCAGCGCCTGCCGCCGAGGCCATCAGGCCTGCGAGAATCAAGCTTCTGAACATCGCGCCTGTGCCCATTTTTCCCCCGATCCGCCCGTTTTTCATATGGCTTTGAGGCAGTGACTCTATAATAATCCGCGCCAAGAAAAACAGTAGCAAAGCAAGCTGTCAGGGTAAGGAACGGCCGTCTTTGCCGACGGTTTTGGGCTTCGTATGGGACAAATTGCCGATAAACCGCTCATCGTCGTGATGGGCGTTGCCGGGTCGGGCAAGACGACCATCGCCAGCGGGCTGGCCGAAACATTCGGCGTGCCTTTTGTCGAAGGCGATTCGCTGCACCCGCCCGCCAATGTGAAAAAGATGGCGAGCGGCATTCCCCTCACCGATGACGACCGTTGGCCCTGGCTGGAAGCCATCGGCGAGCGCATGGAAGTGGAACGGGTCACCGGCCATGGCGTGGTGGTGTCCTGCTCGGCGCTGCGCCACGCCTATCGCGACTGCTTGCGCAAGAAAGTGAACGGCACGGTGCAATTCATTTTGTTGGACGGCTCGCGCGAGCTGATCGGCGACCGCATGAAAAAACGCAAAGGCCATTTCATGCCGCCGGCGCTGTTGGACAGCCAATTCGCCACCCTGGAAAAGCCGACGCCCGACGAGCATGCGGTGATCCTGGATATTTCCCACCCCATACCGGCGCTTCTCGCCGAGGCCGTCCATTCGGTCGCGCCGGCAACCGCGTCATAGCAAGGCATCAGAATGCACAAGCTCGCACTGCTTTTTCCTGCCGCGCTGTTGGCAGCGCTCCCCGCTTTGGCCCAGACGCCGCAAGGCAAATTTCCCACCGCGCCGCCGCCGGTGTCCGCCGAGAACAGCGTCATCGGCCCGGCCTATGCCGATCCGCCGGAAGCAACCGCCAACCTTGCCGTGCCGCAGGGCGAGGTGCGCGAGTTCATCCTCTATTCCGAAGAGAGCAAAATCTATCCCGGCATCGTGCGCATTCATGACATGCAGCGCGATGCCCACGGCAATTATATCGCGCCGCCGGGCGGGCTTTCGGCGCCCGGCCGCTATGAGCGGCATGTCTATGTCTATATCCCCAGACAATATGTCCCCGGCACGCCGGCCCCCTTCATGGTGGTGCAGGACGGCCGTTCCTATGTGAAGCGGATGGTCAACATCATGGACAATATGATCGCGGCCAAGCGCCTGCCGCCCATGGTGCTGATCCTGGCGGATTCCGGCGGCAGCGACGCCCAAGGCTCCGAACGCGGCTTGGAATACGACACGGTGTCGGAGGTCTATTCCAATTGGGTGGAGCAGGAACTGCTTCCCGCCGTTTCGCGGCGCTACGGCGTCACCTTCACCATCGATCCGGAAGGCCGCGCCGCCATGGGCGGTTCCTCGGGCGCGGCCTGCGCCTGGACCATGGCCTGGTTTCATCCCGAGCGCTATCACAAGGTGCTGTCTTATTCCGGCACCTTTGTGAACCAGGCCTGGCCGCCGGACTCCAAGACGCCGCGCGGCGCCTGGGAGTATCACGCCAACCTGATTCCCAAGACGGCGAAAAAGCCCATCCGCATCTGGATGGAGGTGGGCGAAAAGGACAACCGCTTCGATAATCCCGAAGAGACTTGGCACAATTGGCCGCTGGCCAACAACCGGATGGCGGATGTGCTCAAGAAGAAGGGCTATGATTACCGCTATGTCTTCGCCATGGGCGCGGGCCATGTCGACAATCGGGTGGTGATGCAGACCTTGCCGTCGGCGCTGGAATGGCTGTGGCGGGATTATCCCAAGTAGATTCGAAGTCCTCGACAAGGGAAGAAGAATGAAGAACAAGCTCACATTATCTCTTATGGCGGGAGCATTTCTCGCACTGCCCGCCCTGGCCCAGCCCGTACCGGATCCTTCGCTGCCGAAATTTCCTACGCCTGCGCCCGCCATCGACGCGCAGACCAGCATCATCAAGCCCGATTATGCCGATGCGCCGGAATACAAGGTCGATCCTTCGGTGCCGCAGGGCGAGGTGCGCGAATTCATCCTCTATTCCGAGGACAGCAAGATCTATCCCGGCATCGTGCGGGTCGAAGGCGATCTCGCCAACAAGCGCGATCCGTACGGCAACCGCCTGCCTTGGCCGGCCGAGCAGTTGTCGAAGGCCGGCCGCTATGAGCGGCATGTCTATGTCTATATTCCCAAGCAGGTTCAGCCCAACGCGCCCTTCATGGTGGTGCAGGACGGCCATTCCTACATCAACCGCCTGGCGCCGGTGCTGGACACGATGATCGCGGCCAAGCGCGTGCCGGCCATGATCATCATCGCGCCGGATTCCGGCGGCAGCGATGCGCAGGGCTCACAGCGCGGCTTGGAGTATGACACCCTGTCGGAGCGCTATTCCAATTGGGTGGAACAGGAATTGCTGCCCGCGGTGTCGCAACGGTACGGCGTCAGCTTCACCACCGATCCGGAAGGGCGCGCCGCCATGGGCGGCTCGTCGGGCGCGATCTGCGCTTGGACCATGGCCTGGTTCCATCCCGAGCGTTACCACAAGGTGCTTTCCTATTCCGGCACCTTCGTCAATCAGGCGTCGCCGCAGGATGCCAAGACGCCGCGCGGCGGTTGGGAGTATCACGCGACTTTAATTCCCAAGACCGCCAAAAAGCCCATCCGCATCTGGATGGAAGTGGGCGAACAGGACCTGCATTTCGACGATCCGGAAAACACCTGGCACAATTGGCCCTTGGCCAACAACCGCATGGCGACGGCGCTCAAACGCAAGGGCTACGATTATCGTTACGTTTTCGCCATGGACGCGCGCCATGTCGACAACCGGGTGGTGCGTCAGACCCTGCCCGCGGCTCTCGAATGGCTGTGGCGCGATTATCCGAAGTGATGGAATAGCCCCCGCCTACCGCGCCGGCGCTTCGCCAGGCAGGCAATAGGCGACCAGGTCGGCGCCAAAGGAACTGCCCTGGGCGCAGACCAGATACTGCTTGCCTTGGTGCATATAGGT
>Ga0105243_10001157_pt1 | contig 23917 bp, 20 predicted proteins | sample KBSM34metaG_FD_81525 | JGI IMG/M metagenome (GOLD analysis project Ga0105243, IMG submission 81525) | Miscanthus rhizosphere microbial communities from Kellogg Biological Station, Michigan, USA - KBS M3-4 metaG | ecosystem: Host-associated > Plants > Roots > Rhizosphere > Soil | place... | reverse complement strand
TAGGCGTAGTTGCCGTGGGTCTCGTTGCGGACCACGTGCATATACATCGACGCCGAGGTGACCCCGGCCATGGAGCCCACGCAGTCGTGCTCGTGGCAGGGCGAGAAGGTGATCTTGCCCGAGGCAGCCACTTCCTCGGCTTCGGCGAGGTCGGCGGCGAGGCCCTCGAAGACCAGTGCGCCGGTGACTGCACCCTTCATCGGCCCGGACATCCGCTCCCAGGTGATGGGCGGGCCGGCGTGCAGGATGGTGGTCGGGGTCATGCCGGGGACGACGTCGATGGCCCTGCCGAAGCCCACCAGCATCGGCTTGGCGTTCATGATGCGGTCTGCCGCCTCGGCGTTCGCGGCGGCGATCTTCTCCGCGATCTCCTGGTTCTCGAGCTTGTCCAGGGCGGCGATGACCTCAGGCTTGCCCCCACCGGGAGGCGCCCAGTCCAGGGTGCGGACCTTCGCGCCCTGTGCCGCGATGTCCTCTTCGAACATCGCGAGGCCGACGTTGACGACGTTCAACTCACTGTCGAATAGTTTCGACATGCTCATGCCTTGATTCCTTCCCGGACGATTGCGCGGGCGAACTCGCCCGTTTCGGTGCTGCTGCTGGTGATGGTGACGCCGGCCGCCTCGAGTGCCGCGGTCTGGGCGGCAAGGCCCGGCGTATCAAGGTCAGTCCCGAGGACGTACGCCACGATCTCAAGGTGGCGGCCGGCGTCGGCGGCAACCTTCTTGGCTTCGGTGATCGCCGGGAGGGTGACGCCCACCGGGTCTTCGTGGGCGCCGAAGCCCAGTACGAAGTCCATGACGATGGCGGCCACGGACGGGTCCTTGGCCTCCTCGACCAGGCGCGCCAGGCGGTTGGAGGGGTCGATCATCGGGTGCGGGCGGCCGTTGGTGAACTCGTCGTCACCGAAGTCCAGGAAGGTGTGGCCACGGCTCGGGTCCGCCGCGCCGAGCACGAATTCCGGGTTCTTCTGGATGTTGCTCCAGACCTCCTCGCCGTCGTTGAGCAGCGCGTACATCGACTCGTCGCAGAGGGTGCCGCCGCAGAACAGGCCGCGGATATTCGTCTGCTCCGGGGTGAGCCGGGCGCGCACGGAATCGATGCGCGTGGCGTCGGCGGCCGGGGCCTGGACCGAAGGGGAGCCGGTGAGGCGCACGGCCGCCAGGGCGGCGTCGAGGCTGCTTGCGGCGAAGGTGCCGCCCGCAGCGGTGACGGCTTCTTCGGAGCCGCCGATGAAGTACACCACCACGGGCTTGCCGGCGCCGGCGATTTCGGCGAGGACCTTCTTCTCCACCTCGGGTGCCGGGGGCTTGGACACGAGGACGATCGCTTCGGTCTTCGGGTCCGCCGCCAGGGCGCGGATGCCGTCGATCATCATGACGCCGCCCACCTCGGCGCTGAGGTCGCGGCCGCCGGTGCCGATCAGCTGGGAGACGCCGCCGCCCAGCGCGTGGATCCGGACGCTGACTTCCTGCGAGCCGGTGCCTGAGGCGGCCACGATGCCCACCGTGCCGGGCCGGACGGCGTTGCCGAAGCACAGGGCCACGTTGTTGATGATGGCCGTTCCGCAGTCCGGGCCCATCATGAGCAGGCCCTTCCCGTGGGCGAGGGCCTTGAGGGCGATCTCTTCCTCCACGGGGACGTTGTCGCTGAACATCATCACGTTCAGGCCGTTTTCCAGTGCCTTCCTGGCCTCGCGTCCGGCGTAGGCGCCGTTGACTGCGATGATCGCAAGGTTTGCGCCCGGGTCCGCCTGCGCCGCGGCCGCGATGGTGCGGTAGGAGATTTGCGCGCCGCCGCCGGGCGCCTTGCGGGTGAGCAGTTCCTCGATCTGCGGAATGATCTCTCCCGCCTCAGCACCCGCGGAGGGGACCACCACGATCATCAGGTCGCCGTTGCCGGCCTCCGCCAGTTCCGGGGTGAGCAGGCCGAGGTTCTGCAGCACCCCCTTGTTCATCTCGGTTCCCATCGCGACGAACGCCTGCTCGACGCCGTCGAGCCCGTTCGCCTTCGTCGATATCGACATCAGCGACACCGAGTCGAAGTAGCTGTTTTTCTTGATCACCGCTGTGACACTCACATGGACCCTCTCAGTTCTTTTTCGAGTCGAAGTCCGGCCAGGAGGCCGGACAGTATGTCCGTCCCGGAGGTGTGGCCGATGCCGAGGGCACGGTCCACCGGGGCACGAAGGTGCCGGGCCAGCCCGGCGGGGTCTTCCGCCCTGTGGCGGAAAAGCTTGCTGAGCAGTTCGAGCAGGCTCTCGCGGGCACGCCCGTCCACTGCCTCCCGCAGCGTCGTCCAGCTGAGCAGGGTGGTGCGGTCCGGATGCTGCCCGACGACGGCGGACAGCGCCCCGCGTGCCGCACCGAGCCGGCTTCCGGGTTGGGCAGCGAGCAGCGCGAGGCCGCAGAGGAAGTCGTCGCCCGCCGGGGTGAGTCCGGAACCCAGTCCGAGCAGCTGCAGTGCCGCCTCCCCGATGGCCATGCTGTCGCCGGCGCGGACCGCCGTTTCGAGGGCTTCACGGCCCGCCCGCAATCCGTGCGCGATTCCGGCGTCGAAGGCGTTGGCCGGGGCTTTGGCGTTGGCCTCGGCGGCACCCTCCACGGGGGGCGCCTCCAAAATGCCGCCGCGGACACCGTGGGTCTCGAGCAGGCCGCCGAGCGCCGCGGCACCCGTGCCGAGCTCCGCCGTCGTGATGTCCGCCAAGGGAATGCGTTTCGCGAACCATTCCCGGGCGCCGGGGAGCAGCACCACGGAGTCCGCGGAGTCGAAGGAGATTGCGCGCGTGCTGAAGTCCGCCGGATCGCCGGCCTGGATGCCTGCGCCGCTCCAGTCACGCACTTCGGCGCGGATGGTCCAAGGTGCGTCGTCGAGCTGGCGGGCGGCGAGGGTGACCAGCTGGCCCCACGGCGCGACGATGTTGATCGCCCGGTCGAAGACCGAGTGCACCTTCCCGGTACCGGGGGCGTCCCGGAGGGCGGTGACCAGGGCGGAATCGATGGAAGCCGCTGGTATACAGTTCGATCGGATTGAAGCTGCCATAAGACTCCTAAGGCCATTGCTGCCCAGATGATCTTCGGTCATCTCGGCTTTGTTCCTCCAGATGGTATACCATCTGCGGTATTCTAGAGCCAGTCCCAGAGGAGGATTCAAATGCGACTAGTAGTTGCACTGGGGGGAAACGCCCTCGCGAAGCGCGGCGAGCCAATGACGGCCGACCGCCTGCGGGCAAATGTCAAAGAAAGCTGCCAGGCGCTTGCCAAGCTGGCACGCGAACACGAAATGGTGATCACGCACGGCAACGGACCCCAGGTGGGCCTCCTTGCCCTGCAGAACCTGGCCTACCAGGATGTGGCGGCGTACCCGCTGGACATCCTGGGTGCCGAAACCCAGGGCATGATCGGCTACGTCATCCAGCAGGAGCTCTCCAACGCCCTCGCCGGGGAACGCGAAGTGGCCGCCATCGTCACCACTACCGTGGTGGATGAGAACGACCCCGCCTTCCACCGCCCCACGAAGCTCATCGGCCCCACGTACTCCGCGCAGGATGCGGCCGAGGCCGCGTCCGAGTACCGGTGGACCATCGCGAAGGACGGCAATGCCTTCCGCCGCGTGGTTCCCTCCCCGGAGCCCATCAGCATCGTCCAGACCCCGCTCGTCCACACCCTCCTGGACAACGGCACGCTGGTGGTCTGCGTCGGCGGCGGCGGTGTTCCGGTCAAGCTCGACGGCAAGGGCCGCCAGATCGGCATGCAGGCCGTCGTCGACAAGGACGCAGCAAGCGCGACGCTCGCGGCCGAACTTGAGGCGGACACGTTGATCATGCTCACGGACGGCGACTTCGTCAGCGAGAACTGGGGCACCCCGGAACAGCGGGACATCCTCACGGCGTCCCCGGAGGCCATCTCCGAACTGGCATTCGCCGAAGGCTCGATGAAGCCGAAGGTGGACGCGGCAATCCGCGTCGCGAAGGCCGGGGGCCGCGTGCTTATCGGCCCGCTGGACCGGCTGGACGATTTGCTGGCCCGCAAGGTCGGCACGGAAATCCGCCCGGACGTCCCGGAAGGGATCGTCTTCGTCTGAGCCTCCGGCTCTCCGGCTCAGGCACTCCCGCACTCCCGCACTCCCGCACTCCGCAACAAAAAGCGTCCCGGCCCCTCGGAAATCCAAGGGGCCGGGACGCTTTGTCGTTCCCCGGGGCAGTGGCTGTCAGCCGACCAGTGGCTGTCAGCCGACCGGTGGCTGTCAGCCGACCGGCTGCGCTGCGCGGTCGTTCGCGGCGATGATGCGTGCCGCCGTCTTCTTGCCCATGCGTACGGCGCCGTCCACGTGCTGGTAGCCCTCGGCCGCCAAGTCGGAGGAGGACCAGTAGATCGGGCCCACGGCGGCGTGCTGGTCCTTGCCGTAGCGCGAGAGGCCGCCGAGATCGTAGCTGGCCGCGTAGGCGCCGCGGGTCCATTCCTCGGAGCCCCAGTCGGAGAGGTAGAAGACGGAGGGGTTCCTGGCCTCTTCGCCCAGGTACTCGGCGATGGAGTCCAGGATGGCCGCCTTGCGGTCCTCTTCGCTCAGTTCGAACATGGCGTCCGCCTTTTCGTCGGAGACGAAGCCCACCAGGGTGCCACGGGCGTCGCCGTGGTTGGTGTTGTCGTAGACCTCCTGGACGATCGATCCGGCGCCGAAGCAGGTGCCGGAAAGGCCCTTGTCGCGCCAGAACGGGGTCTCGTAGACGGCGTGCACCTTGATGACAAGGCCCAGGGACTGGTGCTGGTGCATCTGGTGCTGGCGGCGCGGCAGCGGCGGATTGTAGGAAACCCGGCTGTAGAGATTTGGCGGGACCGCCATGATCACGAAGCGGGCGTTGACGGTGGCGCGGTCGGATTCAACCGAAACGCGGTAGCCGGCAGATTCGTCGCCGGGGGCAACTGCTTCCCAGTTGATGGTGCGCACCGGGGAGTCGAGGACGACGTCGTCGCCCAGCTCCGCGGCGATCCGCAGGGAGACCTGCTGCATGCCGCCGATGACGCGCTTGTCCAGGATGAAGTCCTCATCGGTGAGGTTGCTGAAGGAGCCCGCGGAAGCGGCCATCAGCACTGCCTGCAGGGCGGAGAAAGCGTGCGCTGGCTTGGTCAGCATGCCCCCGGCGATGAACAGGCCGATGTTGTTGCAGGCTTCTTCGTCCGGGGAGTTCTGGCGCAGCCAGTGGTGGAAGGAGATGGTGTCCAGTTCGCGGGCCTTGGGGTGGGCCCAGGGTTCCTCCGCACCGATCTCGGCGGCCAGGCCGTCCAGGATGGCAGTGAGCTTGTCCATCTCGACGGCGGTGCTCTCGCTGACCGGGAAGGAAGCGCCGGTGTAGCGGGTGTGCCTGCCGTCTGCGCCGATGTAGACGGACTCGCCTTCGCGGTAGCGGGAGTACATTTCCAGGCCGAGTTCCTCAAGGGTTTCCATGAGGACGGTCTGGTCCGGGGAAACCCACTGGCCGCCGATTTCGAGCATGGCGCCGTCGATGGTGTCCGTCCAGGTGCGTCCGCCCACCCGGTCGCGGGCTTCGAGTACTGCGACAGTGAGGCCAGCCTTCTTCAGTTCGCGCGCAGCGGTCAGGCCGGACGGACCAGCGCCAACGATGACGACGTCGCGGTCAAGCTTCAACATGATGTCCTTTCCTGGCCGTGCTCCGTTGGCCGGCCCGTAAAGCTATAAATGAATGCCGTTCATTTATCCCTACTGTACCCGTGACTTAGGTAACTGTGAAGCCCCCGGTGGAATAATGCTGGAAACACCGCTTCCAGAAAGGTCACCCATGCCCGAGCCCTCCCCTTCCCCGGCCGAAACAAAGCCGCGCCGGAGGGCCGGCCGGCCTGTGGGATCCGTCCTGGACCAGGCCGGCATCACGGCGGCCGCGTTGGCACTGGTCAGCAAGAAAGGCTACGACGGCCTCACCATGGCGGCGCTGGCGAAGTCGCTGGGCGTGGCCCCCTCGGCTCTCTACAACCACGTGGGGTCGAAGGACGATGTGCTCAAGCTCGTTGAAGAAGACCTGATGTCCAAGGTGGACTCGAGCGTCTTCGGCACCCTGCCCTGGGAGGACGCCGTCCGGGAATGGGCCTACTCCTACCGGGACATCTTCTCCGCGCACACACCGCTTATTTCGGTCATCGCGGTCTTGCCGGTGACCGACGCCCCGCAGACCCTCGCCATGTACGAAGCCGTCACGGAAGGCTTCCTGCGTGCGGGCTTCCCCGAGGACCGGATCATCCCCTGCATCGTGGCACTGGAGGCCTACATCTTCGGGGCTGCCTTCGATGCGACAGCACCGGCGGACATCTTCGACTCCGGAAAGCTCGCCGAATCCACGCCGCACTTCACGGCAGCCGTGCGCAGCCTCGGTCCGGTGAACTACCCTTCGGACCTCGCTTTCCGCATGGGCCTGGACGCACTCGTTACGGGCTTCGGGGCGCTGCGCACCTGAAGAGCGATGCTGAACAGCACCGCGGCCCAGCTACGTCGCGGTGCTGTTCAAACAAAATCGGGACAAATAAAAGCACCCCGGTCCGAAGACCGGGGCCCTGGTCGTGATTTTCGCTCGCGACTCAGTTGGCATATTGTCCAGAAGCCGTACCCAACTCTGCTTCGTCGGAATCCTGTGTGCCCGGTACTATCTGCTTTCTTGCGAAGGTCCGAGCGGTAGCGAGCCCGACCGCGCTGAGCACAAGCAGCGCTGAGCCTAGGAGGCTCGGAGCGTTTGTCGAGAACCCAGTGACTGTGGCGCCGCTGACGGCGCCGACGGCGATGCCGGTGTTGAAGGCGACGACGGCGGCGCCGGATACGAGTGCTCGGTGTTGCGGTGCTTGCTCGAGCATTTCGGTTTGGATGAGCGTCGGGAGGAACCCGAAGCAGGCTCCCGCCGTGACCGCTGCAATGATCGTGGTTGCTGGTCCGGGCACGGTGGCCATGGCTGCGAGAACGAGGCTTTCGATCGCGATAACGGCTACCGCCCGGCCCAGTCGGTTTTGTCTGGCGATAGGTCCGGAGAACGCGGTTGCAGCGATGACCGCGGCACCGTAGAGGCTGAGAACCAATGCGGCCGGGAGACCCTGTGCCTCGACGGCAGCTGCGAGGAAGGTGTAGTAGGCGAAGTGACCGGCTAGCGCCAATGCGAAAAGCGCGGCAAGCCACACGATCCCGGCCGGTGATCTCTCCGCGGGTTTCTCCGTTATCCCACCTTCCTGTGGCACGGGGTGCGGAGCGAAGGAGACGGCGGCGGCGACCCCAAGGGATGCGAGTGCGAGGGGTAGGCGCCAGTCAAGGGCGGCCAGAGCTTCCGCCGCCGGTACGCCGAGCGCCAGGGCCAGGCCGTTGCCGAGGAGGACTCGTGCGACGGCTTGCGCGGTGTTCCGGGGCGCTGCTGCTGCGGCGAGGGCGAGTACGAGCGGGAAGAACGCGGCGTGGGCTGTCCCGTTCAGAGCCCGGAAGGCGAGGTAACCGGTGAGGCCGGGCGCCGCTGCGGCAGCCAGGCCAAGGACCGTGAAACTGAGCCCGGCAATGATAGTTGCGTTGCGCAGGTCGAACCGCTGGGCGAAGCCGGCCAGCGGCAGCGCGAGGAAGGCCGTGCTGAGGGCGTAGATACTGGAGCCGGCAGCTGCAGAGCCGATATCGGTGTGCAAGGCGGCAGCGATGTGGGCCAGCGCGCCCGCGGGGGCCATTTCGACGGTGACGGCGAAGAACAGGGCCAGGGGCAGGGCCGCTGCGCTGAGCGGCCCTGCCCCGAGGGTGTTAGATGGCACGTTCGGCCTCTGGCAGTTCGGGAACACGGGCCGGCAGGAGCTTGGTGACTTGTTCGGGGTAGGCACGGATGTTCAGGATCTGGGTGGCGGTTAGTGCGGTCAGGGTTCCTGCTTCCCCGGCCGGTGCCAGCAGCATGTTTCCGGCAGTGAGGTTCTGGCCTTGGTAGCTGGCGGCGCCGGTGAGGATGATGACTGCTTCGTGGACTCCTTGGTTCCCCAGGCCGAGATCCTGGCCGGGGGTCAGGGCCCAGTGTTCGACGGATTCGGTTTCGCTGTGCAGCATGCCGCGTCGGATCAGGCAGCCCCAGTAGTCGTCCGGGTCGATGATGCTGATGATCATGGCTGGGAGATCTTCAGCTCGACGGTGAACAGTTCGCCGTCCGACTGCGGAGTGAGGGTGGCCGTGGTTCCTGCCGGGACGAGGAAGGAGGCGGGCGCTTCGATCCGGGCGGAGGAACCGGGGAAGGAAAGCTCGGCGGTGCCCTGATTGAGGAATCCCGCGATTTCGGTACTTTCGTGCCCGAGCGTGATGGTCTCACCGGATGTGGTGGTGTGGCGTTCGACGGCGGTCAGCGGGCCGTCGAAAGTTCCTTGGGTGTCGACCCTGGGGGTGGTGTTGAGGTCGAAGATCTGTGCTGGCATGGGTGCGGTCTCCGTGTGGCTGGTGCCGGTCAGGGCGTTCTGGGTGCGGGGTGTGAGGGTTTCGATCACCCACCAGTTCAAGGTGGTGTCGCCGCTGTTACGTAGCCCGTGGACGTTCCCGGGTGTGGTGAGTGCAAGGGTTCCGCGCCGGACGGGGTGCGGGGTTCCGTTGAGGAAGAACTCCCCCGTGCCGTCGAGGATGAGGTAGATCTCTTCGGTGCGGGTGTGGCGGTGTTCGCCGCTGACTGCAACTGGCGGCAGGCTCGCCCATTCGACGGCTTCGGTCGGGGAGGCGAGTTCGCGGCGGGTGTAGAAGGCTTTCCAGCCGGTTTTTCCTTCGGCGCCGTGCACTCCGAGTACGGTTGCGTGTCCGGCGGGGGTGCGTGGGCGGGGCGGGGCCTGGGTCAGGAGGCTCATGCGGCGGCACCTTCAAGCTGCCCGCTGCCTTCGAGCCCTGCGGTCGAGGTCAGGATGTCCAGGGCTGCGGTGATGTCCGCTGGTCCCAGGTCGTTGACGAACACGGCCGAGCCGATCCCGACCGGCAGGGGCAGCCGCTGCAGTCCGTTGCGGTGGCGGGTGGTGTCGGCGAGGCCTTCGAGGAGGTTGTCCACTGTCATGGCCGGGTGCGTGACAGGGAGCCCGAGTTTGCCCATGACGGTGAAGATCCGCCGGGCCTGTTCGGCGGAGACGAGGGCGCGGTGGACGCTGATCGCGGTGGTGAGTGCCATGTCGAGGCAGACGGCTTCTCCGTGCAGAAGTTCGGGCAGGGCTTTCATTTCCACGGTCGGGGAGAAGCTGTGGCCGTAGTCGACGAGGCGTTCGAGGGTTTGTTCCCAGAGGTTGGGCTCGAGTTCTTCGAGCATCCCGGCGATGGCCCGGTCAATGATGGCCTGTTCGGCGTCGTTGTGGTCCTGGAAGCGGCCTTCGAGGGCGGCGGCGCCGTGCTCTTCGAGGAGGGTGAAGAGTTCACGGTCTTTGATGAGCGCGATCTTGAGGATTTCGGCGAGCCCGTTGGAGACGTGACGGGTGTCGAGGCTGGCCAGGAACGAGGTGTCCAGGAGGCTGCGCGAGGCGGCGAAGTAGGTGCCGATTTTGTTCTTTCCGGCTTGGAAGTTCACCCCGGTCTTCACTCCGACGCTGGCGTCAACGATGCCGATGAGGGTGGTGGGTACCCGGACGAAGGGGGTGTTGCGGCGGTAGATGCTGCAGGCGAAGCCGACGATGTCGGTCAGGACCCCGCCGCCGATCGCGATGACGGGTTCGCGGCGGCGGTCCAGTTTGAACGATTCGATGGCTTCCAGGACGGTTTCGACAGCGGTCCAGCGCTTGCTGCTCTCCCCGTGCGGCAGGACAATGATCCGGTGCTCGGTCAGGTTGGCCGCGGCGTAGGCGCGGATCTTGTCGCCGTAGAGAGCGTCCACGGTGGTGTCCGTGACGATGAGGCGGCGGGAGCCGTACTCGCCGTCGATGAGGGCTGGGTTGGCGGGGTTCAGGATGTCGAAGCTGGTTTCGACGCGGTACTGGACATCCTGCTGCGCGGAGACGGTCCAGGAGCGGTTGGTCGTGGTCATGTCAGGCCTCTCGTGTGGTGATGGGACGTCGGGTGGTGAATGGGTTCAGGGATCGCAGGGCGTTGTTGGCAGGCACTTCGACCGCCCGCCAGAGCAACCAGGCGCCGGCCAGGCTGGCGGCGAAGGCCGCCAAGCCAACCCCAACGGCGGCGGTGGCCGGCAGAGCGCCGGGGCCGATCAGGCTGCGGGTGGCGCCCAGGATGATGTCGTGGACCATGTAGAACGCGAAGGACAGCTCGCCCAGCCGTACCGCGAGCGGTGAGTTCAATGCCTTCGGCGGGGCCGGGTCCTGGGCGGCGGCGATGACCAGCACGGTCACCGGCAGGACATAGGCGGCGTCCATCTGCCATGGCAGCGGAAGGAACAGGCTCAGCGCATATCCGGCCGCGGCGAAGACTGCCGCTGCGCCGAGCCGGATCCGGGGAAGCAGCCCCTCGGTGACGGCGCGGGCGGCGAGCATGCCCACGACGAATTCGAGGAACCGGACCGGCGGCAGAGCGTACACCGCCCAGATCTGCGGGATCGAGGCCCCATAGAGGGGTGACTGGGCGTGGTTGGGGCCAAAAACGGCCCCTTCGGGCAGCAGCCCGGCAAGCACCGGAGCGGTGGTGATCAGCACGACCAGGAGGGCCGCGGCGGGCAGGAGGTTCCGTTGGGGTATCCGCCGGACCCAAGGCAGCACGAAGGGGAAGGCAAGGTAGAAGAACAGCTCGGCCGAGAGCGACCAGCTGGGGTGGTTGATGCTGAAGAACGCCGTGTCGGCCGGCACCCAGGCGTGCAGCAGGAAGAAGTTAGCCGCAGCCTCACCTACCGTGGCCGCACCGAGCCCGGCGATGCCAAGCGCAATGACGAAGGTGACGACGTGGTTCGGCAGGATCTTGGCAAGTCGGCGCCAGATGAACCGGGACGGGGTGTCGCCGTGCCTGGCCGACCAGGTGAGGACGAAGCCGGAGAGGACGAAGAAGAAGGTCACACCGAACCAGCCTCCGTTTTTCAGCAGGAACCGCAGCGGTTCCACGGCGGGGGCGTCGCCGGCGAAGAAGCGGTTGAGGCTAAGGTGGAAGGCGAAGACCAGCAGTGCGGCGTGGAAGCGGAGCCCAGTCAGGGCATTGAGCCGGGACGCTCCCGGGGAGACCGGGGTGGTGGTTTCAGGCAAGAGGGATGCTTTGGGCATGGGAGAACACTCCCTTCGGGTCATAGGTGCTTCGGGCCCGTTTCAGGCGCGGCAGGTTGGATTTGTAGTAGAGCTCGAAGGAACTCTGCCCGGAGGTATTCCAGGCCTGGTCGTTGAGGTCTACGTCGGCGTAGTTGATAAACGCGCCGTCGGCGTCCGCATTCGGCAGCGGGACCCCGCCGGTGGAGGCGAACATGTTCTTGTAGGTGGTGCGTGTCCAGGCCACGTTCGCGTTGTCGTCTTCGGGGTTATCCCAGATGGAGACGACCTGGAACTTGATGATGGAGTCGCGCTGCGGCACGGCGGTCGCCGCAGGTGCGGTGTCGTTTACGGCCCCGCCGTAGGAGGCGATCATCAGTAGTGCGGTCGGGTTGGAAATTGACGGGTCGCTCAGGCCCCGGTAGGCGGCAGCGATGGCTTCGGGCGTGTAGCTGCGGCGCAGGTACGCAGACTTTCCTTTGAAGCGGCGGGTGGAATCCGGCCCGGTGAAGCCGCTCCACTGGGTGGCCTGCAGCCAGGGAACCAGCCTGTGCTGAAGGACCTTCGGTGCGGGGATGCCGTCGGCGACGGCGGCCAGGTAGCGTTCCAGGATGCCGGTGGCGTCAGGGGTGCCGGCGTCGATAATCGTGTCCATGGTGATCGAACCGTTGGACCGGTGCCAGGTTTTCAGCTGAGCGAACAGTGTCGCTTCCGAGGTCCCCGGGGCTGAGTGGGTTTCGTGCCAGCGGCCATGGTTGCTCAGCAGGCGGGTAAACGCGGCCTCGTCAATGCCGGCCCAGTCCCAGGCGACCGTGCTGAGCCAGACATGCCGGGGCGGGGCGGGCAGTGCTTTCTCGGGCTGGTCGCCGCTGGCCGACGGTGAGCGCAGCCAGTACCGGGTGGCGATACCGAAGTTGCCCCCGCCGCCGCCGGTGTAGGACCACCAGAGGTCATGGTGCGGATCCCGGGGATCGCGTGTTCCTCGGCTGATGGCCACGGTCCCGTCCGCGCGGACGTGGACAGCTTCAACGGCCAGGAGGTGATCGACGACGAGGCCGTCGCGCCGGTTCATGCTGCCGTAGCCGCCGCCGGCGATGTGCCCGCCCGCGGCCACGGTCGGGCAGTTCCCCGCTGGCGCATAGACACCCCACTGTTTGTAGAGCAGTTGGTACACCAGGCCCAGCTGGGCGCCCGCCCCGACTTCGAAGGCCTTCATCTCCGGATCCCACCGGACCTGGTCCATAGCAGAGGTGTCGATGATGGCCTGGTTGTCGCCGTTGGCGACGAAGTTCTCGTAGCAATGCCCGCCGCTGCGGGCCGAGGGACGAAGCCCGAGAGCCAGGACCGTGCGCAGTTCTTCGGCGGTCTCGGCCGCGGTCCGCGGAAAAGCGATCCGTTGAGCAGTGCCCTTCCAGCGCAGGTTGGTGCCTTGCAGCAGGTCCTCGTACTGCTCTGAGCCGGGAGTGATGACCCGATACGGTGTAGGGGCCGCCGTCGTTTTTGATGCTGCCTGCGCGGCAGGTGCCTGGTTCAGGGCGAACACGCCGGCGAGGGCGCCGCCCGCGCCAAGGAACGCCCTCCGGGACGCGGTAGTGGCGCTCATACGAACACCCCAGCAGCGATCGGGCTCCGGCGAACGTCAGCTGCTGCCTCGTAGGGCAGTTGACCGTCCGGCATGTTGATCAGTTCCAGCTGCAGACCAAAGGGCGAGTCGAGGTAGACCCAACGGTCTCCGGCGATCGGGCCGTCCGTGATCGTTTCTGCATCCCCTCGCGGCACATACCCGCCGACAGGGTGCAACGCTTCGACCGAAGCATCGACGTCATCAGCGTGGAAGGCCACATGATGGCCGCCAAGGTCACTGTTCGCCGGGCGCGGCGAGGGTGAATGAGCATGAAGAACCGCTAGCTGGGCCCCATAATCCGAGGTCAGCAGGACCCCGGAGGCGCCGAACGCAGCCACGGCTCCTGCCTGGCGAAGGCCGAAAGTGCTTTCAAGTCCGGAGACCGCGCCCTGATAGTCGTAGCGGTTCAGGCACACCGCACCAACAAGCTGCTCGGCCTGCCCGCCACCGGGAGTGCTGTGCTGGATGGCAAGGTGGATGCCCGAGGGCAGGATTACTTCGTACCCGGGCACAGGGTCCTCGACCGGGCGGACGACGGCGTTCTCTGTGAAGAGCCGGGAGACAATCCTTTCGAGCCTCGGAGTTCGCAGCAGCAGGAAAAACGTTCCTGCTTCACCGGCCGTTGCCGTCCACGATCGCTGCTCGGCGCCGGCGTACTCGAAGAGCTCAAGGTTGGTTCCCAGGGCGTTCATCGCGGCAACCTGCAAGGTGCAAGATCCGCGGGAACCCAGCTTGTGCGCCATCCAGCCAGGTTCCGGGTCCTGGATGGGTCCTTCGATGTAGCAGAGGCCGGCGCCGAGGGCGTTCCTCAGGTCATGGATCGCTTCCTCAAGCGATCGCACGGTCAGACCAAAATGGTCAATGCCGCGTACTCGGGCACGGTTCATCATTCCCCCTAATGTGTGAAGCGATCGACGCCGGCGAAGACCGGACGTCTGGAGATGCGGTACGAGTGGTCGGTGGACTAGAGGTTGGTGCCGCCGGTGGCGTCGATGGTCTGACCCGTGACCCAGCGGCCGCCCTCGGAGGCCAGGAACGCGACGATGCTCGCGATGTCATCCGGCTGTCCGACCCGGCCCAGCGCCGTGCTGGCCGCGACACCCTCGATAGCCTCCTCATTACCGCGCAGCCAGGACGCGTTGATATCGGTGTCCACCACGCCTGGGGCAACAGCATTGACCGTGATACCCCGCCGCCCGAGGTGCTTGGCCAAGGTGAGGGTGAAGGCGTCGATGGCGCCCTTGGTCAGGGCGTAACCGATGATTTCCGGGAACGCGATCCGGGTCACGCCCGAAGAGATGTTTACGATCCGGCCGCCGTCGGAAAGACGGGGCAGGGCTTCCTTGACGATGAAGTACGGCGCGTTGACGTTCACGGCCTGCTGGGTGAGGAAATCCTCCCGGCTGAAGTCCTCGATGGCACCGCGCAGAGTGACGCCGGCGTTATTGACCAGCACCTGCACCGGCTGGCCGATCACCCCTGCACTGGCAGCGGCCTTGTCGAACGCGGCCCAGAAATCCTCCGCCGCGGTATCGGCAGCGAGGTCGGCACGGAAGGAAAACGCCGCGCCGCCGGCGGTTTTGATTGCCGCGACTGTCGCGGCGGCCGCGTCCTCGTCACGGCCATAATGCACCGCGACGGTGAACCCGTCCGCAGCGAGGCGGAACGAAATAGCGGCACCGATTCCGCGGCTTCCACCCGTAACAACAGCAATCTGATCTTTGGTTGATTCGCTCATGGGTGAGATACTTACATACGTGTAGCGATCACTACAAGAAAGAAACTGCGGTCCTGTTTCGCCGCTTCACACAGCGTCAACAACCGCATCCAGGAGAGAGACTGGTAGTCCGATCAGACGAAACAGGGGGCGTCTAAGTACTGAGGAAACGGAAGGACAACGGTGTCAGGAAAAGCAGGACAAGGCCGGAAATTCGACGTCGGGCAGGCCCTGGAAGCGGCAACCCTCGTGTTCTGGGACCACGGTTACGAAGGCACATCCCTGGCAGAACTCACCCAGGCCATGGGCATCAACCCGCCCAGCCTCTACAAGGCCTTCGGGTCCAAAGAAGAACTCTTCTTCTCCGTCGTCGACCACTACAACGCCACCCACGGCAACTTCATGGCCATAGCCTTCGCGGAGGAAACCACCGGATTGGCCCTCATGCGACGCCTACTCCTCGAAGCCGCAGACCACTACGCCTCCACGACCTATCCCGGTGGATGCCTGGTCATCAGTGCCGCCGTAACAGTGACCGCCACCAACCGTCACGTCGCCGACCGCCTCGCCAAAATGCGCAACGACAACATCACCGCCATGGCCAAGGCACTCACACGCGACCGCGACGCCGGCCTCATCCCGCCGGACACGGACACCAAGGCCATGGCTGCCTTCGTCGGGGCAACGCTCCAAGGCATGAGCCAACAAGCCCGCGACGGCGCCACCCAGGACGACCTCAAGCGCATCGCCCGCTACGCCATCGCAGCCATCGGCGCGTAAAGGGATCCGGCCGGGGGTTCGTGTCCAGAGAAGGTTCCCCCGCAACACCCACCCGCGCCGGCCAACCCGGTTAAAACAAAACACCCCGGTCCGAAGACCGGGGTGTTTTCGATGCGTGCGCGAGGGGGGATTTGAACCCCCACGCCCTTTCGGACACTGGCACCTGAAGCCAGCGCGTCTGCCGTTCCGCCACTCGCGCGCAACTTCTCCTGCACGGACACAGTCCACGGGTTTCCCCGCTTCCTGCCCTGCAAAAGCAGCGAGATCAAGCATAACGGACATTGGAGGAAAAACACCAATCGGACCGCGGCAGAGCCTCCAGGCCCCGGAATCACGCGGTTTTAGGGGCCCGCGCCACAGGCTTCCCGGGCCTCCGCGATGAACTTTTCCGCGGGCCGGACCGTTGCGGATTAAGGCCATTCACAGCCATGCCCAGTAGTATCGGGAAAGGAGTGGCCCGGAAAAGGCCATGCCGTCACGGACTCCACGAGTCCATGCCTGATGCGGGGGACGAAGCCCCCGCACAGTTAGTTGCCGGGTCAATGCAACGGAAGGAGGAGGACCATGGGATTGCTCGACAAGGTTGAGCGCGGCATCGAAAAAGCCGTCCGCGGCGTCTTCTCCACCGGATCCCGTGCCAGGGTGGAACCCGTGGAAATTGCCAGCAAGCTCCGCCGCGAACTGGACAACAAGTCCCTCACCATCGCGGCCGGACGGACCCTGGCTCCGAACGTCTTCGATGTCCTCCTCAGCGTGCAGGACTTCACCCGCGCCCAGGAATGGGGAACGCCGCTGGCAGAGGAACTCTGCGACGTCGTGATCCAGCATGTGCGAAGCCAGGGATACACGCTGCAGGGCCCCGTGCGGATCTCTTTCCGCCAGGACGAAGCCCAGCGCGAAGGCCATTTCGAAATCACCTCCCGCACGGAAAAGTCCGGTGGCGCTCCCGCGCCCCGCAGCAACGTTCCGGCCGCACCCGCGCGGGAACCGTCCAGGCTCCAGCCCGTCCTGGATATCGGCGGCCAGCGCTACTCGCTCAACGCGCCCTCCGTGATCCTGGGCCGTTCTTCGGAGGCCGACATCCTCGTGGAGGACACCGGCGTGTCGCGCAAGCACCTGGAAATCCGCAGCGAGGGCGGATTTGTCCGCGCCGTGGACCTGGGTTCCACCAACGGAAGCTACGTCAACGGGCACAAACTGGATGGCAGCACGGAACTTGTCGACGGTTCCACGATCACGATGGGACGTACCAAGATCATCTTCAGGCTTCTGACCGTGCCGCCCAACAGCTCCGACCCCGGGGGCCGCGCGTGAGCGAACTGACCATCACGGCCCTGCGTTTCGGCTTCCTGTTGCTCCTGTGGGTATTAGTCTTCAGCATCGTGTCCGCCATGCGCCGGGACCTCATGATCGGACGCAAGGCAGCCACCGGCGCCCCCACCGCACGGGAAGTACGCAAGCATCCCGAACTGGCGCCGCCCGCGCCAGTGGCAAAGCAGCAGGCCCGGCATCTCGTCGTCGTCGAGGGTCCGCTCAAGGGCACCACCCTGCCGCTGGCAGCGAGCCCCATCCTGCTCGGCCGCGCCCAGGAAGCCACCTTGGTCCTCGAAGACGACTACGCCTCGGGACGGCATGCGCGCCTGTTCCCGCAGGGCAGTCGCTGGTTCATCGAAGATCTCGGCTCCACCAACGGCACATACCTGGCCGACCAGCAACTGACCCGGGCCCTGCCGGTGGAGCTTGGCGTCCCCGTGAGGATCGGCAAGACGGTCATTGAATTGAGGCCATAGCCATGGCTTCACCCCAGTCCTCCGAGGGCAAGCCCACGCCCGAAGGCCGCCCCTTGATCATGCGCTACGCGGCGCGTTCCGACGTCGGCCGCCTCCGCTCCAAGAACGACGATTCGGCTTATGCGGGCCGCTACCTCGCCGTGGTCGCCGACGGCATGGGCGGGCACGCGGGCGGCGACGTCGCCTCGGCATCTACAGTCCTGGACATGATCCACCTGGATCACGATGACTATGCCGAAGGCGCGGATACCGTCCTCGCCGACGAGATCCAGACCGCCAACTCGCTGCTCTCCGAGCTGGTCCACATGGATCCGAAGCTTGCCGGCATGGGCACCACGGTCACGGCACTCCTGCTGGAGGGCAAGCAGCTTCATTTCGCCCATATCGGCGATTCCCGCGCCTACCGGCTGCGCGGCACCAACTTCGAGCAAATCAGCGTGGACCACACCTTCGTCCAGCGGCTCATCGACGAGGGTCGGCTCCGTCCGGAGGAAGCCGAAACCCACCCGCACAAGAACGTCCTCATGCGGGTGCTCGGCGACGTGGACGCGAGCCCGGAGCTGGACCTGGCGGTCCTGGACGTCGAAGCCGGCGAACGCTGGCTGCTCTGTTCGGACGGACTGAACTACGTTCCGGGCCCCGTGGTGGAGCAGGTGGTCCGGGAAACCCGGAACCTTGCCGAGTGCGCCGAACTGCTGATCCAGCTGACGCTTGCAAACGGTGCCCCGGACAACGTCACCGTGGTGATGCTGGAAATCGCCGAAGAAACCGGCGACGACGTCAACACGGCTTCCGTGGACATCGTCGCCCCCGCGGAACCCGCCCCGGGTGACGCCAAGGAAAGCGCGGAGACCGCCAAGGCAGCAGCCGGTGGAACGGCGGCGGACGCCGCCCCTGAATCCGGGAAGTCCGGGAGCACGGCCGCCGCCGCACCGGAGCCCGGTCCAACCACCCTTGGCCCCGCCGACGCCGGCAAGCCCGCCGGCGAGCCACCCGCCGTCACCGACCCGCACCTGGGTGAACACCTTTCCGCGGAAGTCCTCCGCGAAGAACTCGCTTCCCGTCCGCACGAGCTGGTGGGAGCCGCTGCCACCGCCGCCGAAACCGGGTCCATCCCCACGGTGGCCGGCCGCAGCGTGGCCCGCCGGGCTGCCACCATGCTCACCCACAAGGCCGAACAGGACCGCGAAGAAGTCCTGGTGCTGCCCGTTAAGCGGCGCCGTTGGCTCACCGTCCTCGCGGCCGCCCTCCTGGCCGTTTTCATGGTCGCCGGGCTGTGGCTTGGCTACGCCTGGACGCAGACCCGCTTCTATGTCGGCGAATACGACAACAGGGTGGCGATCTTCAACGGAATCTCGCAGCGGCTGGGCCCTATCCAGCTGTCCAAGCTGGAGTCAGTGACGAAACTCCAACTGGGTTCGCTTCCCGAGTTCCAGCAGCAACGAGTCCGGCAGACCATCCCCGCGGACAGCCTTGAGGCCGCGCAGCGCATCGTCGACAACCTTGAGGAGCCGGACGATTCGACCCCGGCTCCGTGCCCGACCCCGAGCGCAAAGCCGACGCCGAGCGGAAGGGCCACGCCGTCAGCCAAGCCCTCGCCGTCCGCCACCGCCACCCCGTCCGGTTCGCCCACCGCCGGGCCAAGCAACGCTCCATGCGAGGAGGTGTCCCCATGATCCAGGCAGAAACCACGCCAAAGCCCCGCCGCAACGTCGAGCTTGCCCTCCTCGTGCTTGCCCTCGCCGTCGGGATCGGCGCAAGCGCCATGGTGGACCTCAACTCCGAGACCCCGTTCGACAGCGATTTCTGGTTCCAGTCGAGCCTGCTGGCCGTGGCGGCCTTTGCCTTCCATGTTGTCCTGCGCGTACGGGCAAAATATGCCGACCCGGTAATACTTCCGATCGTTGTGGCCCTGAATGGCCTCGGACTGGCCCTCATCCACCGGATGGACGCTCCCGGGGAGGACACCGGCAACAACCAGTTGCGCTGGACACTCATCGCCGTTGCCGTCGCGATCACCGTGATCTGGATCCTCAAGGACCACCGGATCCTGCGCCGCTTCACCTTCATCTCGCTGGCTGCCAGCGCAGTCCTGCTGGTTCTGCCGCTGGTTCCCGGCATCTCGGCCGGCGAGGTACTGGGCGCGAGTGTCTGGATCCGGATTGGTCCCATGACCTTCCAGCCCGGCGAAATCGCCAAGATTACGCTGGCCATATTCTTCGCGGGGTATCTTTCGTCCAACCGGGATCTGATCCTGCTGGCCGGGCGCAAGATCGGGCCTCTGCAGTTCCCGCGCTTCAAGGACATGGGCCCCATGATCACGGCGTGGCTGGTGAGCATCGGCGTCCTGGTCTTCCAGCGTGACCTGGGTTCTTCCGTTCTCTTCTTCGGCCTGTTCATCGTGATGATCTACGTCGCCACCAGCCGCATCAGCTGGGTGGTGATCGGCCTGGCCCTGATCCTGGGCGGCGGCTTCGTGGCCTCGCGGATCTTCGCCCACGTGGGCTTCCGGCTCGACAGTTGGTGGAACGCCTTCACCCCGGAGGTGTACGACCGTTTCCCCGGCGGCAGCCGCCAGATCGTCCAGGGGCTTTTCGGGATGGCCGACGGCGGGCTGGTCGGCACCGGCCTCGGCCAAGGCCGGCCGGACCTCGTTCCCTTCGCCAACAGCGACATGATCATCGCCCTGATCGGCGAGGAACTTGGCCTGATCGGGCTCTTCGCCGTCGTCCTGCTGTACCTGCTGCTGTTTACCCGCGGCTTCCGCGCAGCCCTGGGCACCAGGGACGCCTTCGGCAAACTGCTCGCGTGCGGTTTGTCCTTCGCGATCGCCTTGCAGTGCTTCGTGGTGATCGGCGGCGTGACCCGCCTGATCCCGCTGACGGGCCTCACCACCCCGTTCCTTGCCGCAGGCGGTTCGTCGCTGCTTGCGAACTGGATCATCGTGGGCCTGTTGCTGATGATTTCGCACACCGCCCGCAGCCCCATCGACACAACACCCATGACCGAGACACCCAGTGAGGCGGTGAAGCAGCCGTGAACCAGTCCATCCGCAGCGCATGGCTTGCCGCCGTCGCCATGTTCGCCCTGATTTTCGGGGCCATCAGCTACGTCCAGGTGGTCGGTGCCGACGAACTCAATGACAATCCGTGGAACCAGCGGGCCGTCCTGGCGGACTACTGCAAGGACCGCGGTGCCATCATCGTGGCCGGCAAGCCGATCGCCGAATCGGTGGCCGGCGACGAAACCTGCAGCTTCCAGCGCAAGTACACGCAGCCCGAACTGTATGCCGGCATCACCGGGTACTTCTCTCGGACGTACGGCGCCAGCGGCCTGGAACAGGAGCTCCGCGACGAACTCGCAGGCAGTTCGGACCAGTTGTTCCTCGACAGGATCAGCCAGGTCTTCCTGGGCCGCCAGGCCAAGGGTGCCTCCGTGGAGCTCACGCTTGACCCGAAAATCCAGAAGCTCGCCTACGAGCTGATCCCGGACGGCCAGCGCGGTTCGATCGTCGTGACGAATCCCAAGACCGGTGCCATCATCGCCATGGTCTCCAAACCGTCGTACGATCCGAACCTGATCGCTACCCATGACGTGGCCAAGGAACAGGCGAGTTTCGAGGAACTCAACCGGATCCGCGGCATCAACCTGAACCAGTCCGTCAGCGGACCCACAGGCGCCCTGCTGGCTCCCGGCTCGGTCTTCAAGCTGATCGACACCGCGGCCGCCCTGAACTCCGGCAAGTACAACAAGGACAGCGAGCTGCCCAACCCGGCGAGCCTGCCGTTGCCCGGTTCCTCGGCCTCCCTTCCGAACTACGCCGGCGGCAACTGCTACACCCGGACCACGGCTGACTTCGCCTTCGCGCTGGAGCAGTCCTGCAACACTCCCTTTGCCAGCATCGCCCTTGACCTCGGCCAGGAAGCCATCGCGGAGCAGGCGCGGAAGTTCGGTTTCGGCCAGGACTTCGGCGACCAGCTCAAGCTCCAGTCCGCCGTCAGCGTCTTCCCCACGGACCTGGACGACGCCGCCCTGGCCCAGTCCGCCGTCGGGCAGCGTGACGTCAAGGCGACCCCGCTGCAGATTGCCCTGATGACCGCCGCGATCGCCAACGGTGGCGTGCAGATGAAGCCGAACCTCATCAAGACGGTGCGCGCCCCGGACCTCCGGGTCATCAGCGAGCCCGAGCCGGAAGTCCTCCGCAACTCGACCAGCCCCGCGATCGCCCGCCAGATCACCGAGTGGATGACCGACGTCGTGTCCAAGGGCATCGCCGGCGGCGCCGCCGTCCCGGGCGTGCAGGTGGCCGGCAAGACCGGCACGGCCCAGCTGGGAGACAGCGGTTTGAACAACTCGTGGTTTACCGGGTTTGCCCCGGCCAATGACCCGCAGGTGGCCGTCACCATCGTGATCGAAGGTGTCGATGTAACCACCGGCGCACAGCTAACCAGTCCGAATGCGAAGAAGATCTTTGAGGCGGTGTTGAACAAGTGAGACCTACGTCAGGAATCACCCTCGGCGGCAGGTTCCAGCTGACCAGCCGGATTGCGATAGGCGGGATGGGAGAGGTCTGGAAAGCCAAGGACCAGGTCCTGGGCCGCATCGTCGCCATCAAGGTCCTCAAGGAGGAATACACCGGCGATCCCGGCTTCCTGCAGCGCTTCCGCGCTGAGGCGCGCCACACCGCCCTCCTGAACCACGTGGGTATCGCCAACGTCTTCGACTACGGCGAAGAAGATGGTTCCGCGTACCTCGTCATGGAATTGGTGCCCGGCCAGCCGCTGAGCACCATCCTTGAGCGGGAACGGGTCCTTTCCCCGGACCGGGCCATGTCGATCATTTCGCAGACCGCCCGCGCCCTGGCCGTTGCGCACGCCCAGGGCCTGGTGCACCGGGACGTGAAGCCGGGCAACCTGCTCATCACCCCGGACGGCCGGGTCAAGGTCACGGACTTCGGAATCGCGCGCCTTGCCGACCAGGTCCCGCTGACCCAGACCGGCCAGGTCATGGGAACCGCCCAGTACCTTGCCCCTGAGCAGGCCACCGGGCAGACGGCCACCGGTTCGTCAGACATATATTCCCTGGGCGTTATAGGTTATGAATGCCTCACGGGGCACCGCCCGTTCTCCGGCGAGTCCCAGATTGCCATCGCCCTGGCCCAGGTCAACGATGCGCCGCCGCCGCTGCCGGAGAGCCTCCCCGTCCCCGTCCGCGCCCTGCTGATGTCCATGCTGGCCAAGGATCCCAGGAACCGGCCGGCGGATGCCATCAAGCTGGCCGAGGCCGCCGAAGCAATCCGCGCGGGGAATATTTCCGCAGCCCATGCCGCCGTTCCGGGGATGCTTCTGTTCGAAGACGCCACCGGTCCCATCACTGCGCCCGCCGGCCTCGCCACGGCGCCCACCGGCGTCGTGGCCGCGCACGGCAGGGAGCAGACGACGGCGACCTCCGCCCTTCCGGTGCTCGGCGCCGCTGCGGGTGCCGGGGCGGCCGCGGACCACCTTTCGCGGTCCGACGCCCTGGCAGCGGAGCGCAGCTTCGACCCGGACGAATCCGCCGTGCTCTACGAGGATGAGGAAGAGGACAACTACGAGCCGCAGCCGGAGCGCCGGAAGCGCAGCCCGTGGACCTGGCCGCTCATCGCCCTGCTGCTGCTTCTCCTCTTTGCCGGCCTGGGCTTCCTGCTGACCCAGATGGGCCTCTTCAACCCGACGTCGCCGGCGCCCTCGTCCAGCACGAGCAGCCCGGTTTCGAGCAGCGCTCCGCCTAGTTCCGCGTCGCCCAGCGCCACGGAAACCTCGCCGACGCCGTCGCCGAGCGAAACCACGCCGGACACGGTCAACCTCATTCCGGAGCAGTACCTCGGCCGCCCTTACGAGACCGTCCGCAGTGAGCTGATCGACCTTGGTTTCGTGGTCAAGGGAACCGAAAAGTTCGATCCGTCCACCCAGGGAACAGTGACGAACATCGAGCCTTCCGGTCCGGTCGCCAAGGGTGAGACGATCGCCGTCACCTATTCGAAGGGCCCGGAAAAGATCGCTGTTCCCAACATCGCGGCCGGCGCCACTGAAGCCCAGGTACGGGCCGCCATCGAAGGCGCAGGCCTGCGCTGGGTGAAGGGTGACGCCGTCGAAGGTGCAGTCGGGCAGGCACCGGACACCTTCGTCAGCTCGGAACCCGCCGCGGGCACCGAGGTCAACGCGGGCGCCACCGTCGTCTACCATCTGTCCAAGGCCAAAGCCTCGCCCTCCGCCTCGTCTGGCAAATAGGAAAGCATGACTACCCGACGTTCAGGACCTGCACACAGAGAGGACAGCATTCCGGTGACAGCCCAACGCGTCCTCAACGGGCGGTATGAACTGGGAGAGCTGCTGGGCCGCGGCGGCATGGCCGACGTGCACCGCGGCACGGACACGCTCCTCGGACGCACTGTCGCCGTGAAACTGCTCCGCCCGGACCTGGCCCGGGATCCGCAGTTCCAGGCCCGGTTCAAGCGTGAAGCGCACGCCGTGGCGTCGTTGAACCATCCCTCGATCGTGGCGATCTACGACACCGGCGACTACACGGTCGACGGCGGCCACGGCGAGACCGTCCGGGTGCCGTACATCGTCATGGAGTACGTGTCCGGCCGGACGCTGCGGGAACTCATCCGCAGCAAGGAACTGGACATCGACCAGGCCGTGGAGCTCTGCCTCGGCGTCCTGTCCGCGCTCGAGTACAGCCACAAGGCCGGGATCGTCCACCGCGACATCAAGCCCGGCAACCTGATGATCGACACCGCCGGCGTGGTGAAGGTCGTCGATTTCGGGCTGGCCAAGCTGGGGGACGAGAGCCGCTCGTTGACCCGCACCGGCGACAT
>Ga0105243_10001147_pt1 | contig 24024 bp, 20 predicted proteins | sample KBSM34metaG_FD_81525 | JGI IMG/M metagenome (GOLD analysis project Ga0105243, IMG submission 81525) | Miscanthus rhizosphere microbial communities from Kellogg Biological Station, Michigan, USA - KBS M3-4 metaG | ecosystem: Host-associated > Plants > Roots > Rhizosphere > Soil | place... | reverse complement strand
GCCCTCGGACTCAACCTTGTCGGTGGTCGCCACGACGACGACGGCCACATCGGCCGCGGCCGCGGCGGCCTCGGCCTCGGCCATGAGCTCCTCGGGGTCGCGCTGCGGCTCGAGATGCCCCAGGGCGAAGCTGACGATGGCGATGGGGGAGCCCTCCATCTTCATCGGGTCATACCGCAGGGAGACCTCGACGGGGCGGCCCGCCTCGAGCTCGACGACGGCGCGGTCCTTCGGCGAGCCGAAGAACATCTCGAACGGGTCGAAGCTCTCCAGTGCCTGGTCGCCCTCGAACACCGTCTGGCCGTCGACGGTCAGAGTGAACTGGCCGATGCCCTTGGTGCCGAAGCGGTGCGGGCCGGACAGCTCCGGCGTGAACGTTCCGAAGATCTCGACGGTCTGCAGCGTCGGGTAGTCGATGCCCTCGGGGAGGTCGCCCATCCACATGATGTTGCCGTCCGCCATCGGGAGCTCGCGCTGTAGCGAGCCGTCGGCGGCGAGGCAGCGGGCGCGCAGGTCGAACCCGCGGTCGGCGACGCCCATGTCTTCGCTCAGCACCGTACCGACGTTGTAGCTCAGCGTGCCCTCGGGCAGCGCGGCCGTCAGCCCGTCGAGCGGGGAGACGACGGTCTCGGGGAAGACCATGGCGGAGCCGCCGCCGAGCACACGGGCGTCGCGCGCGGCCAGGCCGACGAGGGCGACGGTGGTCTCGGCCGGGGTGATCGGCAGGACTGGAGCGCCATCGACCTCGGCGTTGCGGGCGAGCACGAAGGAGCGCCGTGCGACCTCGCGCGCGATCTCGCGACCGTCGACCGCGGCGGGGAACTCGGTGACGGCGGCAGGCGCGCCCTCGAGCAGGCCGACGCGCGCCGCGAGCAGCAGGACGTGCCGCACGGCCTCGTCCACTACGGACTCATCGACCTCGCCGTCCCGGACCGCCTTGACGAGAAGCTCGCCGTAGACCGACTGCGGGCCGGGCATCGCGACGTCGAGGCCGCCGAGGATCGCGCCAACCGTCGAGCGGGTGCCCATCCAGTCGGAGACCACGATGCCGTCGAAGCCCCACTCGTCGCGGAGCACGCCGCGCAGCAGTTCGATGTGCTCGCTCATCGTGGTGCCGTTGACGCTGTTGTAGGCGGACATGATGGCCCACGGGCTGGCGTCGCGCACGATCGCCTCGAACGGGGCGAGGTAGATCTCGCGCAGGGCCTCGGGGGAGACGATGTTGTCGACGAACATGCGGTCGGTCTCGGCGTCGTTGGCCACGAAGTGCTTCACGGTGGCGCCGATGCCGCCGGACTGCACGCCGCGGACGAAGCCGGAGCCGATGGCGCCGGTGAGCAGCGGGTCCTCGGAGTACGCCTCGAAGTGCCTGCCGCCGACCGGGGTGCGGTGCATGTTCACGGTGGGGGCGAGGAGCAGGTGCACGCCCTTGCGGCGGGCCTCCTGTGCGAGCAGTGTCCCCGCCCGGGCGATCAGCTCGGGATCCCAGGACGCGGCCATCGCGGTGGGCGAGGGCAGCAGAACGGACGGGTCCTCCGGACCCCAGCTGGCCCCGCGCACGCCGACCGGGCCGTCGGACATCACAAGGGAGCCGAGACCGATTTCGGGGAGCGGCGGCAGCGTCCAGATGTCCTGCCCCTGGAGCAGTCGCGCCTTCGCGTCCAGATCCAGCTTGGCGAGCGCCGATTCCACGGCCTCGCGCGTTGCTTCGTCTTCCATCATGAACTCCTTCGTCGTCGGCCGGGTGCTCGACGTGCCGGTCAGGAGAAGTGTCCGTCGGCTCTCCGGTCCGTCTGGGCGATATTGCCAGTCTACCTTGCGAGCACTAGGTGTTGTTATCGAAACGTTATGAACGACTGATCTGGGAGGGGGCCTAGCTCTGGTCGGTTCGGGTTTCGACGTGGGCGCCCGCACTGAGTAGGGAGACGAAGTTGCGGAAGGCGTCGGCCATGTCCACCTCGTCCGGGGCCAGCAGCCACTGGATCTGCATGCCGTCGAGCATGGCGATGAGCAACGGCGCCGCCTGTTCGGGTGTGAGTCCGCCCGGCAGTTGGTCGCCGAATTCCTTGTGTAGCAACAGGGCGAACGCATCGCGGGCGGCGGCGTAGCGCTCGGTGAAGTACTCGCGCGCCGGATGCTGTCCGGTCGTGCTCTCCGCGGCAAGTGCGGTGTAGGTCTGGACGACGCCGGGGCGTCCGGCGTTGAACTCCACGATCTGTTCGAGGTGGGACAGCCGCACGTCCGTCGACCTCGCGAGAAGGGCGGCGGTATCCCATTGGTCGCGGGCCTCGAGCACGCCGATCAACAGGTGTTTCTTGCTGGGGAAATAGTGCAGCACGCCCGGCTGCGTCAGTCCGACGCGCTCGGCCACCGCAGCGAGGGTGGTGGCGCGGTATCCGCGCTCCGCGATCTCGGCCATCGCGGCGTCGAGGATGGCCTCGCGCCTGGCCTCTGCCCTGGCCGCACGTCCGCCCCGCTGTCGCTCCGTCACGAGGCGAGCCTAACGACGAGCGTGCGGCTCCGGCGCGGCGACCTGCATTGTTCGGAATATATAACGATTGTGTATCAAAGCCTTAAAGTCGTTAGGTGCTGTCGTTAGTCTCGGGCCATGAGAAGTCGCTTGAGTAGAGGCGCAGTCCTCCTCGCCGCAGCAACCCTGGCCGTGCTCGGTACCGGCGCCACGGCGCAGGCCGGTGCGCCCGCACCGGGCAACGAGCCGACCGCGTCCGTCGAGGCCACTTACTCCGAACGTGGACCGTGGGAGGTCACCAAGCAGCAGGGATTCGGTTGCTGCGACTCCACCGGCCACAAGTTCGACGTCTGGTACCCCACCGACCTCGGCTCGGACGGCACCAAGCACCCGATCATCACCTGGGGCGACGGCACCTTTGCGCATCCCTTCCAGTACGACTACCTGCTCTCGCACCTGGCATCCTGGGGTTTCGTGGTGATCGCGCCCGACACCACCAACTCGGGCTCCGGCCAGGAGATGCTGGACGCGGTGGACTTCCTCAAGCGTCAGGACAGTGATCCCGCGAGCGTCTTCTATCAGACGCTGGACACCGACAACGTCGGCGCGATGGGGCATTCGCAGGGCGCGGTCGGCACCCTCAATGCCACCGTCCGTTCCGGCGGCGCCATCAAGTCCGCGGTCCCGATCGAGCTCCCCGGACAGTTCATGTGCACGCTCAACTCGCCGAAGCCGGACCCGGCGATGACCGTCTGCGCGGATCCCCGGCAACTGACCACCGGCTCCATCCTGTACGTCAACGGCTCCGGCAGCCCCATCTCGCCGTCCACCCAGCCGCTTCCGTGGGAGCAGATCGGACCCCAGTCCGCGCAGGGCTACTTCGGCGCGACCCCGGACTCGATGCAGAAGGCGATGGCGACGCTGAACGGCCCGAACCACAACGACATTCAGGGCCAGCCCGGTTGTCCCGTGAACGATCCGGGCTGCGTCAGCGGCGTGCAGGGATTCCTCGGTGTTCTCACCGCCTGGAACATGGACAAGCTGCGCGGCGATGCGCACGCACACAGCGCCTTCGTCTCCGGGACCGGTGAGCTCTTCGGCCAGACCGCCTGGAGCAACCAGGCGAGCAACATCACCGGCTGATACCGGAGTCGGACGCAACCCGAACACCAGACGCGATCGGCTCCTGCCCACCCGAACAGGGCGGGCAGGAGCCGATCGCGTCTGGTGTGCATACATCAGCAGGTCAGCGGGGCGCCATGCGGATTCCGCCGTCGAGCCGGATGGTCTCGCCGTTGAGGTAGCGGTTCCCGAGGATCGACACGGCGAGCTGGCCGAACTCGTCCGCACGACCCAGCCGGGACGGGTTCGGCACCGAGGCCTCGAGGCCCGCCCGCATCGCGTCGGGCATTCCGGACAGCAACGGCGTGTCCATGATTCCCGGCGCGATGGTGCACACCCGGATGCGTCGGGTCGCCAGGTCGCGGGCCGCGGTCAGGGTCATCCCCACGATCCCGGCCTTGGACGCGGTGTAGTTGATCTGGCCGATCTGCCCCTCGAAGGCCGCGACGGAGGCGGTCATCACGATCGCTCCGCGTTCGCCGTCGACCTCGTCGGTCTTCGCGATGCGCTCGGCGCCGAGGCGCAGTGCATTGAAGGATCCGACGAGGTTGAGCCGGATGACGTGCTCGAAGTCCTCGAGCGAGCCGGCGTTGCCGTGCTTGTCGAGGATTCGCATGCCGCGCCCGCTGCCCGCGCAGTGGACGAGGCCGCGGAGTTCTCCGTCCTCGGTCGCGGCGTCGAGTGCGGCGGCGAACTGTTCCGGATCGGTGATGTCGGCGGGCGCGAAGCGTGCGTTGGGTCCGAGATCCCGTGCCGCTGTATCGCCGTCGGAGGTCGGCAGGTCGACGAGGGTCACGAAGGCGCCGGCGTCGACCAGTCGCCGCGCGGTCGCGTTGCCGAGTCCGGATGCGCCGCCGGTGACGGCGACGGAGATTCCCTTGAGTTCCATGGTGGAGGGCCTTTCGAGGTCAGAGGAGTTCGACGATGGTCGCGTTTGCCATGCCGCCGGCCTCACACATGGTCTGGAGTCCGTAGCGGATTCCGTTGTCGCGCATGTGGTGCACGAGCCGGGTCATGAGAATCGCGCCGGAGCCGCCGAGCGGGTGCCCGACGGCGATGGCGCCACCGAGCGGATTCAGGCGCTTCTCGTCCGCACCGGTCTCGGCCAACCACGCGAGCGGTACAGGGGCGAAGGCCTCGTTCACCTCGAACGCGCCGATGTCCTCGATGGACAGGCCCGAGCGGGAGAGAGCCTTCGCGGTGGCGGAGATCGGGCCGCTGAGCATCATCACCGGGTCGTCGCCGGTGACCGCGACGGTGTGGATCCGGGCGATGGGGTCGAGGCCGCGGTCCGCGGCGATCTTGCTGGTGGTGACGAGCAGCGCCGCCGCCCCGTCGGAGATCTGTGATGCGTTGCCCGCGTGGATGACCCCGTCCTCCTTGAACGGCGTCTTCAGCGTCGCGAGCTTCTCGAGCGAGCCGCCGCGGCGGACGCCCTCGTCGACGGCGAGCAGGCCGTCGATCGGCGCGAGCTGCGAGTCGAAGGCGCCGGTCTCGATGGCCTGGGCGGTGAGCTCGTGCGAGCGAAGCGAGTACTCGTCGAGGCTACGGCGGTCGAGGTTCCAGCGCTCGGCCATCATCTCGGCGCCGAGTCCCTGGCTGAAGCTCTCGATGCCGTAGCGCTCCTGCACGCTCGGCGGCGTGGCCGAGCTCCCCTCCTTGGCCGCGCTGCCCATCGGCACCCGGCTCATGGATTCGACGCCACCGGCGACGATGAAGTCCGCGTGCCCGGCGATCACGGATGCCGCCGCGAAGCTCAACGCCTGCTGGCTCGAGCCGCAGGCGCGGTTGACGGTGGTGCCGGGGATGGACTCGGGCCAGCCGGCCGCCAGTGCCGCGGTGCGCGCGATGTTGCCCGCCTGCTCAGCGGCCTGGACGACGCATCCCCAGATCACATCGTCGATCTCGGTGGGATCGATGCCAACGCGGCCGGTGAGGGCCGCCAGGACGTGTGCGGAGAGGTCGGCCGGGTGCACGCCGGACAGGGACCCACCTCGCTTCCCGATGGGTGTTCGAACGGCGTCGACGATGACGGCGTCATGCATGGTTGTTCCTTCTCTCGTGTCTGGGGATCTGTGGCGGTGTGCTGAGTGGACGGCGAGTTTCGTCAGTGTGTGATCACGCGGGAATGGAGGAACTCGTCGATGGCGCGGCCACCGCGCATGCCGAATTCGGTGACCGTGGCCGACTCGAGCGGTGCTGGGGCCTCGGTGGTGTCGTGCCGGTTGACCGATACGGATTCGGCGTCGACGCGTTCGGCCACCTGGTCTGTCCGGTCGAGGTCGGCTCCCCACACCGACACGCTGAGAACACGGGAGTGCTCGTTGATGCGGTCGACGATCCGGTCGATGTCGTCGTACCCGATGACGGTGAACACGGGGCCGGCTTTCCCCGCGTCCTCGAAGTCGGTCGATCCGTCGGTGTCCCGCAGCAGGGTCGGCTCCAGGAAATAGCCGGGCAGGTCGGTGCCCCGACCACCGCCTGCGACGAGCGCCGATCCGGCCGTGATGGATTGGCGGAGTAGGTCTTCGGCGATGGACAGCTGGTGCGCACTGTGCTGCGGGCCGACCGTGGTCTCCGGGTCCATTCCATCGCCGACGGTGAGCGTTCGCATCGCTCCGGCGAACGCTTCGCAGAAGTCGTCGACCATGTCGGTGGGTACGTAGGCGGACTTGGGGGCACAGCGGGTCTGCCCCGAATTGGTGAAGGCGTATTCGGCCAGCGCGGTCGCCGCGTTCTCGACGTCGGCGTCCGGGAGGAGCAGTGCGGTCCCGCCGCAGGCCGTGGTCGCCGCTACAGGGGTGAGGAACCGGGCCGCGTGGCTGATGATCGTCCGCGCGCCCCCTCGGGAGCCGACGTAGGAGATCCGGCGGATCTTCGGATGGGCGACCAGCGGGCTGTGGGCCTCGCGGGTACCGACCGCGATGTCGAGCACTCCCTCCGGGAGTACGGCTTTGAGGATGTCGACGGCACGCGCGACGGACAGCGCGACCGTGCACGGCGGCTCGACGACGACGGTGTTGCCGGTCACGAGGGCGGGACCGATCTTCGCGGCCATGCGGAGGATCGGTAGGTCCCAGGGGACGAGGACGGCGACCACCCCGACCGGGCGGTGTTCTACGACTGCGGAGCGTTCGTCGTAGGTGTGTGCCGGGGCGTCATCGTCCCACTCGGCATGGGCGGCCTCGGCCAGACACTTCGCCGCCAACCGGATCTCGCCGTCGGATTCGTCGAGCGGTTTGCCCTGTTCCATGGTCAAGAGGGGCGCGAGCGTGCCGGCGGAGCGATAGAGCTCGCGTGCGCAGTCGGTGAGAAACCTCCGTCGGGCCTCGCGGTCGGTCCGCCAGGCGGCGAATGCGCCGTGTGCCCGCGCGACCATGCCGTCGACCTGGGTGGCAGTGGTGATCGCGACGGTACCGATCTGTCCGAGGGTGGCGGGGTTGAGGCTGCTCAGCGATTTACTCGACGGCCGCGGGTCGAGCCTCGGAATGTCGAGCGTTCGCACGGTGTGGGCGGTATCCGCGAGTTCGTAGTTCAACGTCTTCTCCTGGGTGCAACCACCACGGACGGGGCGGAATCGAGGGTCGGCCGGGTTCTTCTCATGTCACGACTCCTCGAGGGGGAAGGTGCCGCGGACACTAACGTAACGAGTTACTATGTAATAGTGAAGCATGAGACTCCGCCCCGTGCCGGGCGTCCCCGCGATCTGAGCAAGGACGAGGCGACGCTTGTCGCGACCCGCCGCCTCCTGTCCGAGGTCGGCTACCAGCAGACGACGGTCGCCGCGATTGCGCGGATGGCAGGCGTCAACACCCCAGCCATCTATCGGCGGTGGCCCACGCGCGAGGCGTTGATAGAGGAGGCCGTGCACGGGACCGGGGGTCACCCGCTGCCCGATGAGTCGGGTGACCTGCGAACGGACCTCGCGACCTGGGTGCGGATCTTTCTGATTCGTGCCGCGCGGCCCGCCGCGCGTGCCGGCGTGCCGGGCCTGCTTGCCGACTCCCAGACCCAAGAGGCGCGCCAGCGCCTGCTGGCGATCGGGGCGCCGGTGCGCAAGGCCTTCCAGGAGCTGCTGGACGGCGCCGTCGCCCGGGGGGAGATCGCCGCCGGGGTGAATGCGATGTTCCTGTTCGACCTGCTCTCGGGCACCACGACGATGCGCGGGCTCACCCGGGGAGTGGAGGACGAGGAGGACTTCGTCGACGCGCTCGCCGGCTCGCTGTACGTGCTGGCCGCGCACGCGACCGAGGCGTCGGACGTCACGGCGGTGAACCGATGAAGGTCGACGTGCAGTTGGACGGCAGGCCCGAGGACGCGGCCGCGCGGGCGCGTGAGCTCGTCGCGCTGGGTGCGGACGGGCTGTTCACCTTCGAAGGGGCCCACGATGTGTTCGTCCCGCTGATCGCGGCGTCGGGTGTGGTCGAGGCCGATCTGATGACGAACGTGGCCATCGCGCTGCCCCGTAGCCCGATGCACCTGGCCCACACCGCCAACGATCTGCAGACCCTGAGCCGCGGGCGGTTCCGGCTGGGCCTGGGCTCACAGATCCGGCCGCACATCGAGCGCCGGTACGGTACCGAGTGGTCGAAACCTGCCGCCCGCATGCGCGAGATGGTGCTCGCGATCAAGGCAATCTTCGCCGCGTGGGAGGGCGGTGCCCCGCTCAAGTTCCAGGGCGAGTTCACCACCCATACCCTCATGCCCCCGACCTTCAACCCCGGGCCCAATCCGTATGGGCCTCCGGAGATCTGCCTCGGGGCGTTGGGCCCGTTGATGACGCGGGCGGCCGCGGAAGTCGCGGACGGACTGCTCGTCATGCCGTTCAACAGCGCCAGGCACTTCCGGGAACGGACCCTGCCTTCGATCGAGGAGGGCCTCGAACTCGGCGGACGTTCACGATCGGACCTCGCGATCTACCCGCAGATCATCGTGGGAACCGGCCGCACCCCGGACGAGCTGGACGCGGCGGCGCGGGGCGTGCGGCGCCTGCTCGCGTTCTACGGCTCGACCCCGGCGTACCGGCCGGTGCTGGAGGTGGAGGGCTGGGCCGACGTGCAGCCGGAACTCAACGTGCTCTCCAAGCGCGGCGAGGTCGCCGCGATGACGGAGTTGATCGACACCACCATGATGACCACGCTCGCGGTGCACGGGACCCCCGAGCAGTGCGCGGCGGAGATCGTCGCCCGGTTCGGCGACCACGCGGACCGGGTGTGCTGCTACTTCCCCGGCTATCCGGTATCGAATAAGCATGTCGCCGAATTGATCTCGGCCATTCAGGCGGCGCGGCCGTGAGCGGGGTGTCCGTGCGGACGGATGGGGGAGTCGCGGTGGTGACCCTCGACCGGCCCGACCGGCGCAACGCCTTCACCAGCGCCATGGGCCGCGCACTGGGCGAGGCATATCGGACCCTCGACGAGGACGATTCGATCCGGGTCATCGTGCTCACCGGTGCGCCCCCCGCGTTCTGCGCAGGCGCGGATCTCGCCGGTGGCGCCGACACCTTCGACGCTCCCGCTGCCGAGTTCACCGCCTCGCCGGTCAATCCACCGGCCTTCGATCTGCGTAAACCGGTGATCGCCGCGGTGAACGGGCATGCCATCGGAATCGGGTTCACGCTCGCGATGCAGGCCGACATCCGGATCGTCGCCGAGGACGCCAAGTACGCGATCCCGCAGGTCCGCCGCGGGGTGCTGCCAGACGCGATGTCCCATTGGACCGTTCCGCATTTCGCCGGCATGGCGGCCGCGGCAGACGTTCTGTTGACGGGCCGCACCTTCGACGGCGCCGAGGCTGTCCGGCTGGGGCTGGCGAGCCGGTGCCTGCCGTCCGGCGAGGTGCTTCCCGCCGCTCTTGAGGTGGCTCGCGACATCGCGGTGAACACCGCGCCGATCTCGGTCGCGCTGTCCAAACGACTGCTGTGGCAGACCGCTCGGCACGGGTACGGCCCGGAGAAGGTTGCGATACTCGAGACGGACCTGCATCTGCGAGTGATGGGCAAACCCGATGCGGCCGAGGGAGTTCGCGCGTACCTCGACCGGCGCGACCCCCGGTGGACCTCGCGGCTGTCCACGGACTGGGAGGAGGTCTCGCCGGAATGACACAGCAGGGGGCAACCCTCGGCAGCGCGAGCACCACGGACGAGGTCCTCGACGGCGTCGACCTGAACGGACGCACCGTGCTAGTCACAGGGGTGACGAGCGGTCTGGGCGCCGAGACCGCCCGGGCGCTGGCCGGAGCGGGCGCGCACGTCGTCCTCACCGCCCGCGACACCGCCGCGGCAGGATCGGTGGCGACACGGATACGTCAGGCGCATCCCTCGTCGGAACCGGAAGTGTTCGGACTCGACCTCGCCGACCTGGAAAGCGTTCGTGCCCTGGTCGATCGGGTGTCCGAGCGCCGGCTGGCGGTCGACATCCTGATCAACAACGCCGGGGTGATGTACACCCCGTTCGAACGCACCCGCGACGGGTTCGAGCTCCAGTTCGGCACCAACCATCTCGGCCACTTCACGCTCACCACGGCGCTGCTGCCCTCGTTGTCGGCCGCCGCCGATCGATCCGGTGTGCCTGCACGGGTGATCACGGTGTCCTCGGACGCGCATCGGGCACACCCCGTCGATCTCGTCGATCCGAACTTCGAGAGCCGGACCTACGACAAGTTCGTCGCCTACGCGCAGTCCAAGGCCGCGAACGTACTGATGACCGTCGAGCTCGAGCGACGGGTCGGCGGTCAGGGTGTGCACGCGTTCGCGGTTCATCCGGGTGTGTGCGCCACCGGCCTCGCGCGCCACATGTCCTCCGGCGACATGGCCGAGATGAAGCGCATGTCGGCGGGCTCGCCGAACGCGCTGACGAACCTCAAGTCCGTCCCCGCCGCCGCGGCGACGTCGGTATGGGGAGCCACCGCGCCCGAGCTCGACTCGGTGGGCGGTGCCTACCTCGCGGACTGCGTGGTCGGTGCGGCCGCAGACCACGCCACCGATCCCGCCACCGCCGCTGCCCTGTGGGAATTGTCGGACGAGCTGACCGCCCCCAGCGCGCGGCAGCCCTAACCCACCCGAACTTCGTTCCAGGAGGACACATGTCACTATCGATCAACGAGGATCAGCGGGCGCTCGCGGACTCCGTCGCGGCCTTCGCCCGCCGGACGGCGCCGATTGCCGCCACCCGCACCCAGTTCGACGCCCTCTCCGCCGGTACCTGCCCCGCCTCGATGTGGGATGCGGTGGTGCGGCAGGGCCTGCACAACATGCACCTGCCGGAGGCCGTTGGCGGTTCGGACTGCGGGCTGCCGGTGCTGGCGGTCGTGGTCGAGCAGCTCGGGAAGGCGATGTTCCCCGGCCCGTACCTGCCCACGGTCCTGACGAGCGCCGTGGCGGCGACGGCCTCGAACGGCGCCGACGATCTGCTCGCTGCATTCGCCGGCGGCGCCACCGGCGCGCTCGTCACCGGTAGCCGGCTGACCGCACAGCCGGTGGCCGGCGGTTGGGCGGTCGAGGGGACCTCCGATCCCACCATCGGGCTGCCGGGCGCCGAGCGGGTGCTGGTGCGTGCCGCACTCGAGGGCACCTCCGGCGGGAACCTGTGGTTCTGGCTCGAGCGGGCGGATCTCGACGAGGCCGCGACCACCGCGAAGGTGGCGCCCTGCGAGGCGCTCGACCTGACGCGCTCGGTGGGCCGGCTCGAACTCGCCGGTCACCGGATTCCTCACGAGCGGGCGTTGTCCGGACTCGATGCGGACCGGGTCGACGTTGTCGTCACCTCGCTGCTGGGGGCCGAGGCCAGCGGGATCGCCGCGTGGTGTGTGGAGACCGCCGTGGACTATGTGCGCACCCGCCACCAGTTCGGACGCCCGGTCGGCAGCTTCCAGGCGGTCCAGCACAAGGCGGCGCTGATGCTGGTGCGGTCCCAGGTGGCCTGCGCCGCCGCGTGGGACGCGGCCCGTGCAGCCGATGCGAGCGCCGATCAGCAGCGGCTCGCGGCGGCGCAGGCGGCGCTCACCGCGGTCCCTGCCGGTGTCGACCAGGCGCTGGACTGCATCAGCCTGCTCGGCGGGATCGGGTTCACCTGGGAGCATGACGCGCACCTGTACTGGCGCCGTGCCATCAGCATCGCCTCCGCGGTTGGCGCGCAGGACATCTGGGCGGCGCGACTGGGAGATGCGGCCCTGCACACCGAACGCGACTTCTCGTTCATCGACGGGGATTCGCTGCCGGAGTTGCGGGAGCGCGTCGGGCGTGCGTTGGACGAGGTGCTGGCGCTTCCCGACGACGAGATCCCGTCGGAGGGATGGGCCCCGGCCCGGGGTGGATCCCGTCGCGCCCGGCTGGCGGCGGAGGGTCTGACCGCGCCGCACTACCCGCAGCCCTACGGGCTCGACGCCGGACCGGTGGAGCAGGCGGTGATCGGCGACGAGTTCGCCCGGCGCGGGCTCACCCAGCCCGACATGGGAATTGCCGAGTGGGTGCTGCCCACCCTGGTCGCGCACGGCAGCGAGGAGCAGCAGAAGCGGTTCGTCCCGGCCACCCTGCGTGGGGAACTCATCTGGTGCCAGTTGTTCTCCGAGCCCGGTGCGGGATCGGATCTCGCCGGCCTGTCCACCCGTGCCCGCAAGGTGGACGGCGGCTGGGTGCTCACCGGACAGAAGGTGTGGAACTCCCAGGCGCAGGAGGCGGATTGGGGAGTGTGCCTGGCGCGAACCGACGCGGATGTGCCGAAGCACGCCGGTCTGACCTACTTCCTCATCGACATGCACGCTCCCGGCGTCGACGTGCGGCCGCTTCGCCAGGTGACCGGGATCTGGGAGTTCAACGAGGTCTTCCTCGACGAGGTGTTCGTGCCGGATGACGGCGTCGTCGCCGGCCCTGGCGACGGCTGGCGGCTTGCGGTCACCACGCTGTCGAACGAGCGCCTGAAGATGGGATCGGCCAAGCTGGGCCACGGATCGGCGAACATGGTTCGTCGGCTGCTCGACCGCGACGAGTACGGGAGCACCCGGGACGAGGCCATGCGCGTCCTCGGCCGCAACACCGCCCGCGAGCTGTCGGTGGCGGCGCTGAACCTGCGGAGCGTGCTGCAGCGACTCCACGGATCGGAGGACACCACTGGGTCCCTGAACAGCGTGCAGAAGGTGTTCCACGCCATCGCCCAGCGCGATGGTTCCCGCGCGGTGGTCGCCCTGCTCGGACCGCTCGGCTGTGTGGGCAGCCCGGAAGAGCCGTATGTCCGTGACTACCTGGGAGTCCCGGCCGTCATGTTCGGTGGCGGAACCATCGAGATCCAGCTCAACGTCATCGCCCAGCGCGTGCTCGGCCTGCCGCGCTGACATGAACGTCACGCTGCTCGCGGATGGCCTCGGTTTCACCGAGGGCCCGATCTGCCTGCCCGACAACCGGATGGCCGTGGTGTCCATGAGTCGGGGCTCGGTCATCGTCCTCGAACGGGACGGCTCGGACGTGGCCGAGCACCGGGTCGGGGGAGGCCCGAACGGCCTCGCGCTCGGTCCCGACGGTGAGTTCTATGTCGCCCAGAACGGTGGCATCTGGGCGGCGCATGCCGCGGCGGAACCGGGTATCCAGGTCATCCGCGACGGCGAGGTGTCGTACCTCGCGAGGGGGATGGGCGCGCCCAACGACCTGGCCTTCGGGCCGGACGGGCGGTTGTGGGTCACCGACTCGCGGGAACAGGTCGACTTCTCACGTCTGGAGAGGGCTCTGCCGGGTCGCGTCTGGGCCGTCGACATCGACAGCGGCGAAGCCGAACTGCAACTCGAGGGCCCGGTCTTCGTCAACGGGATCGCCTTTGACGGTGACCGGCTCTACCTCACCGAGACCGTCAGCGGACAGGTGTCGAAATATGATGTGACACAGGGGCATACCATCGATCGGGCGAACGTGTACACGGTGACCGACGGGCATCCGGACGGTCTCGCCATCGACGGTGCCGGTCGACTCTGGGTCGCGACCACCAGCGGCGACCGCATCGACATCGTCGGTCCCGGGGGTGCGCTCGAGGCGAGCCACCGTCTGCCCGCGGGCAGCATGCCCACCAACATCTGCTGTGGTCCTACGGGTTCGGGGGAGTTCTACGTCACCGCGGCCGGGGCGGGGGCGGTCCTCAGGCTAGGGGGCTGCGCCGATCACCAATGACCGTGCGAGGTGCCGGTAGTGGTCTGCGATCTCGCCGATCGACAGGCGTCCGGAGGGTTCGAACCACTGGCACACCCCGTTGATCAGATCCATCAGCGCCAGGGTGGTGATCGCGACATCGCCGCGGGTGGCCTTAGGGCCCTGGATGGCGGCGACGACGTCGCGAATGGCCCGCTGGTAGGTGGCCTGCAGGCCCACGATCGTGTCCAGTTGGACGGGGGAGAGGGCGCCGCGGTTGCCCCGGATACTGAGCAGCTCGGTGTGCCTCTCGCTGCTGATCTTCAGGTGGAGGCCGATCGCGTCGTCCAGGCGGTCCCGGGGCGGGCGCGTCGAGTCGTTCAGCACCGGGAGGAGCGCGTCGTTGAAGTCGATCATGAACTGCCGGGATATCGCGAACAGCACATCCTGTTTGTTCCGATAGTGGTGGTACATCGTCGACGACGAGATCCCGGCGGCCTCGGCGATCTCGCGGATCGCGGTCATGCCGTAGCCGCGTTGGTGGAAGAGTCGCGCCGCCTCGACTCTGATCTGCTCGGCCACGTCGACACCGACCTCGAGACCAAGGTTTCTCGCCACTTCCACCTCCGACGTGAACCACCACCCGGTTCCAGGCGTCTTGCAGGGAAATCTAGCAGGACAACCGGCGCCCGGAACCGGTCGGCGCCCGGCGGGCGATCGAGGATCCTCCCGGTCGCCCCCTTCCACAGTGCGTCGACGGTGCGTCAGGTGCCCGGGATGACGCTGGTGCCGAGACGCCAGATCGTGTCCAACAGCTCCTGTCGGGAGGGGGTGACCTCCCGGCTCATGGCCTCAGCCATGAGCTCGCGGAACGCGCCGAGGAACGCGGCCGCGGCAAGTCGCGCATCGACGGTGGGATCGACCTCGCCGCTCCGTTGCGCGTGCACGATATTGCGCGCGGCCATGTCGATCTGGGTCGCGAGGCGTTCGGCGTCGGCCTGCGAAGCGGACGGCTCGCGCAGCCGCCTGCCCACGATGATCGGGGCGAGCGGATCCTCGCGCAGGAAGTCGATCTCCCTGGACAGGCGCAACCGCTCCCGCTCGATCCAGCCCAGATCCTCGGACACCGTGACGGCGAAGACCGCGTCGTCATAGGCGTCGTAGAAGGCGTGGACAACGGCGGCGACCAGGCCGTCCTTGGCGCCGAAGTATCGGTACAGCAGCCCTGGAGATGCCTCGGCGCGTGCCGCGACCTTCGCCACCTCCAGGGCCCCGCCCGTCTCCAGCAGTTCCGCGCGGGCGGCCTCGATGAGGCGCAGCCGGGTGGCTCCGCCCCTGGCCGTCAGCGCGTGGGGGGAAGCTTTGTCAGGGGACGATGACATTGTTCGGGTCCGGCTGCTCTTCCTTGGGTGCGGTGCTGTAGTCGCCGAACGGCGCGTCCCGCACGGCCACCATGGCGGAGACGCCCTGCTTGTCGGCCAGTTCGATGAATTCCAATGCCTCGGGGGTGTTTCGCATCAGCCCGTCGAGGATCGGTCCGAGCATCTGGGTGCTGGCCAGTCCCATGTTCTCATACGCCTGGTTCACGATGAGCTTCATCGCGGAGAGCTGGGAGACAGGAATGCTGGCGAGCTGCTCGGCCTGCCGTGCCACCTCGGCTTCGAGTTCCGCAAACGGCACCGCCTTGTTGATGAGTCCGATCTCCGCCGCCTCCACACCCGAGACGGGCTTGCCGGTGAGAGCGTACTCCTTGGCCTTCGCCAGCCCGAGACGGTAGATCCACATGCCGGAGAGGTGGCAGCCCCACATCCGCGCGTACGGCGTGCCGATCCGGGCATCCTCGGAGGCGATGACGATGTCGGCGCCGAGCGCCATCTCGCTGCCGCCGCCGAGACACCAGCCGTGGATCTGGGCGATCACCGGCTTGGGGCTTCGCCACATGCTCATGAACTTCTGGGTCGGGGCTTCCGAGGGCGCGGTCGCCATCACGAAGTCCTTGCCGGCGTCCCACTTCCCGTCGGTGTTCATCTGATCGCCCCAGTGGCTGAATCCGCCGCTGAAATCGTATCCGGCACAGAAGGATCGGCCGGCGCCGCGAACGACGATCACCTTGACCTCGGTGTCGCGGGTCGCCTTCGTCATGGCGTCCTGGAACTCGTCGGGCATCGGCGGAACGATGGTGTTCAGTCGATCGGGGCGGTTGAAGGTGATCGTGGCCACGGGGCCTGCGACGGAGTAGATCAAAGTCTCGTACATTTTCCACCTCTCATTGGTAAAGTGAATTCACTTTAGCTTTGGATCGACGCGGTTGTCTACCCCATTGACGGACTCGGGGTGACGTGGGTAACTTGATCCGCATTCGAGCGGTCGATCGATTGATCGACCCAATGTCTTTGGGCGCAAACATCATCCAGTCGATTGACGTGGATAGGAAGGCGGTCATCCGCCATGGAGTTGTCATCGGTCAGTCCCGCAACGGCCCCGGGCCCCGGGATGAAGGTCATCGTCACGGGTGCGGCTGGAGGGATCGGAGCAGCGCTTGTCGCGGCCCTGGCGGCGCTCGGATGTGAGGTCGTCGGGATCGACCGCCCCGGGACCACGCTGCCGGATGGAGTAGCGGCGATCCCGCTCCTCGAGGCCGACCTCGCGGACGAGTCGGCCGCGGCGGCCGCGGTCGAACGGGCGGTGTCACTGCTCGGGGGGCTGGACTGCCTCATCGGCGCCGCCGCCAGCGTCGCAACCGTGCACCGCGCCAAGTCGTTCTCCGCGGATACCTTCCGCCGGGATATCGAATCAAATCTGTTGTCCCAGTTCTGGACCGCACAGGCCGCCTACGCAGCCCTGGCCGAGAGCAACTGCGCGAACCTGGTCCTCTTCTCCTCGACGGGGGCCCTCGACGGCCTGCCCGGGCAGGTGTCGTACGGGGCCGCCAAGGCGGGAGTGCTCGGGCTGGTCCGGACGCTCGCCGCTGAATGGGCCGACTCCGGTATCCGGGTCAACGCGATCGTCCCCGGGCTGGTCGCGACCCCCAAGGTTCTCTCGATGTCGGACAGCACCCGTGATCGAGTGCTGCAGAACGTCGCGATGAAGCGCCTTGTCGGGGTGGACGAGGTGGTGGCGTCGGTGTTGTTCCTCATGTCGACGGGAGCCGGCGCCATCACCGGCCAGTCGCTGCGGGTCGACGGCGGCGCGGGGATCAACACCCAGGGCCTCTACCGCTGACCTGAGGTTCCCCCGAGCTCGTGAAAGGAGCTGTCGCAATGGAATACCGTGGCGTGGTCGACCCCGCGTTCGCCGCGGCGGCGGAGGAGTTCGAGCGGAACTTCACCGATCGCGGCGAGGTGGGTGCCTCCCTGTGCGTCCTGGTCGACGGCAGGCCGGTCGTGGACCTGTGGGGCGGTGTCGCCGATCCCGAGACGGGGCGGCAATGGGAACGGGACACGGTCGGTGTCGTGTTCTCGTGCACCAAGGCTGCCGTCGCGCTGTGTATCCAGCTGTTGATCGCGTCCGGCGAGATTCGCGAGGACCTGCCGGTGGCACAGGTGTGGCCGCAGTTCGCCGCGAACGGCAAGGGCGACATCACGATAGGAATGTTGCTCGATCACTCGGCGGGGATTCCCGTGCTCAGCGAGCCGCTCGGATCCGGCATGCTCGAGGACTGGGAGTACATGGTCGGCCGGATCGCGGACCAGGCGCCGTTCTGGCGGCCGGGCAAGCGGCACGGTTACCACCCGGTGACCTTCGGGTTTGTGCTCGGTGAGGTGGTTCGCCGCGTCACCGGCTCGTCGATCGGCGGGTTCTTCGCGGCGGAGATCGCTGGTCCGCAGGGACTCGACTTCTGGATCGGACTGCCGCAGGAGATCGAGCCGCGTATCGCTCCGATCGTCAAGGGGATCACCGGCGAGGTCACCACCACACCGTTCCTCGATGCCGCCCTTCACCAGCGCGGTTCGATCCCGAACCTCTTTGTGTTCAACTCGGGGGACTGGGCTCGCAAGGGGGTGAACACCCGCGCCGGCCGGGCGGCGGAGATTCCCGCGGCCAACGGTGTCACCAACGGGAGAGGCCTCGCGCAGATGTACGCGAACGCCCTTCTCGATCCCGTCGTGGGAGGTCTCGGACGTCTCGAATCGGCTCCGGCGCACTCGATGCCGGTGTCCGACGGCTTGGACGCGACACTGCTGATGCGAACCAGGTTCCGTGGCGGATTCATGCTGTCGATGGACAACCGCGCGGAGCTCGGCGACGGCCACAGCATGCGAATCGGGAGCCAGGCGTTCGGCCACTGTGGATCGGGCGGCTCGATCGGGTTCGCCGACCCCGAGCTCGGCCTCAGCGTCGGCTACACCATGAACAAGCAGGGCCAGGGGACGCTGCTCAACGAGCGCGGACGGGCCCTCGTAGATGCCATCTACCGCTCACTCGGCCAGACCGTCCCGTCGCCGCCGGCGCGACGAGCGCCGCAACTCGAACAGGATCAACGATGACTTCCTCCAACGAACAAGACGATTCGACACGGACAGACGTGCTCATCCTCGGAGCCGGGTTCTCCGGACTCGCGGCGGCCGCGATGATCTCCCGCGCGGGTGGTCTCGACTACCTGCTCCTCGAGCAGGGCGATGATGTCGGCGGGACGTGGCGCGAGAACACCTACCCGGGGTGCGCGTGCGACATCCCCTCGCCGCTCTACTCGTTCTCCTTCCGGCAGAACCCGGACTGGCGCCACCTCTTCGCGCCGCAACAGGAGATCCTGGAGTACCTCCGCGACACCAGCGCGGAACTTCGTATCACCGAGCGTATTCGCTTCGGCACCAAGGTCACCGGTGCCGACTGGGACGAGCAGGACGGGTCCTGGCGGGTCGACACGGCGGACGGCTCGGTCTTCCGGGCACGATTCCTGGTTTCCGCGATGGGGGTCCTGCACCACGCCTCCTACCCGAAGCTGCCCGGCATCGAGAACTTCCAGGGACCGGTGTTTCATTCCGCGCACTGGGATCACTCGTGCGACCTCGACGGCAAGCGAGTGGCCGTCGTCGGCACCGGCGCGAGCGCGATCCAGTTCGTTCCCGCCATCGTCGACCGGACCGCCACGCTCGCGCTCTTCCAGCGGACCGCCCCGTGGATCGTTCCCAAGGTCAATCGCGCGTTCAGCGAGGATGAACGGGAAGAGATGCGCCGCAACCCGATCAAGCGATGGAATCGCCGCGCGCGTCTGTTCTGGATCCACGAGAAGCGGGCCAAGGGATTCGTCTCGGACACCTCCAAGATGGGGCCCACGAAGGCACTCGCCTCGGGTCACCTGAAGCGGCAGATCCGTGATCCCGAGCTGAGGGCAAAGCTCACCCCCGACTACGAGATCGGCTGCAAGCGACTGCTCATCTCCAGCGACTACTACCCGGCCCTCGCCAAGCCGCACGTCGACGTCGTCACCGCAGGCGTCGAGGAGGTCCGTGCGCAGTCCGTGGTCGCCACGGACGGAACCGAATACGACGCCGACGTCCTCATCTTCGGCACCGGCTTCGACGCCCAAAACAGCCTCAGCCGGGTGCCGATCCGGGGACGCGACGGCGTGGCCCTCGGTTCGCAGTGGGAGTCGGGTCCGGAGGCGTACCTCGGAACGACCGTGGCGGGGTTCCCGAACCTCTTTTTGCTGTGCGGCCCGAACACGGGCCTCGGGCACAACTCTCAGGTCTTCATGATCGAGGCACAGGCCGAGTACATGGCCAAGTGCCTGCGATACGCGGGCCGCGGCGGCGTGATCGAGGTCCGGCGCGACGCCCAGGATCGCTTCAACCAGTTCCTGCAGGGGCGGCTCTCCTCGACCGTGTGGCAGGCCGGTGGATGCAAGAGCTGGTACCAGGATCCCGCCACCGGGCGCAACACGCTGCTGTGGCCCAGATCGACGTTGTCGTACTGGCTGCGCACCCGCTTCGTGCGGCGTTCCGACTATCTGCGGCACGCCAGGGCCACCGTCTCACAACCGCCCGTCACCACCGGCTGAGCCGCACGGTGCACGCACTCGTTCCGAATCCCAGCGGACTCCTCACTCATCTCAGAAAGGCCCCGCAATGACGACCATTCCCGAACTGTTCCAACGCAACGCCGACCTGTTCCACGACAAGCCCGCGCTCACTCATGACGGAGTGACGCTCACCTGGGGCGAAGCCCAGTTGAGCATCGCCCGGATCGCGCTGGGCCTGTCCCGGCTGGGTGTCCGGAAGGGCGATCGCGTCGCGATCATGATGTCGAGCCGCCCGGAGCACTGGTTGACGGACCAGGCGGCGGTGCACCTCGGTGCTCTTCCGGCCACGGTGTACGGCACCATGCCGTCCTCCCAGATCGCTTACGTGGCGAATCACAGCCGAGCGCGTGTGGCGGTGCTCGAGGGAGCTGACGAGGTCGAACGCTGGCTCCCGGTGCTCGACCAACTCCCTGAGCTCGAGCACGTCGTAGTGCTCGATCCGGAGGCGTGTGTGGCCGGCGACGAGCGCTTCGTCAGGTGGTCCGACGTGGTGACGGAGGGGACGGACCTCGAGGCGTTCGAGGCTGTCTGGCGGGAGATCACCGAGGACGATCCGGTGACGCTGATTTACACCTCTGGGACGACCGGCGTGCCCAAGGGTGTGTTGCTGACGCACCGCAACGTGATCGCCAATGCGGAGGCGAGGGACGCGGCGGCGCCCACGCCCGAACACTTCCGCAGCGTCTGCTACCTGCCCCTCGCGCACATCGCCGAGCGCATGGTGTCGGTCTACATGATCGTTCACAAGGCAGGCCACGTGACCTTCTGCCCCGATCCGAGTCGGCTGGTGGAGCAGCTCGTCCGGACTCGCCCGACCAGCTTCTTCGGTGTCCCCCGAATCTGGGAGAAGCTCGCCGGGGCGCTGCGTTCGCGGCCGGGTTCGTCTGCCGCGGACGTCGGACTCGACGAGGTCCTGTGGGCCTGCAGTTCGGCTGCTCCGCTTTCGGTCGCTGTGCAGGAGTACTTCCGGTCGCTGGGAGTCTCGATCGTCGAGGCGTGGGGGATGACCGAAGCGACCGGTGTGGTCACCTCCACCAGCGCGGAGGATTTCCGGTTCGGTTCGGTCGGTATCCCTATCCCGGGCACCGAGATCAAGCTGCTGGAGGACGGCGAGATCCTCGTGCGCGGTCCGATCGTGTCACCGGGCTACCTCCAGGAGGACGGATCACTCGTCTCCGTCACCGACGACGACGGCTGGATGCACTCGGGCGACGTAGGACGAATCGACGAGGACGGGCATCTCTACATCGTCGACCGCAAGAAGGACCTGATCATCACCGCGGGCGGGAAGAACATCGCGCCCGCCGCGGTGGAGGCGCTGCTGACCAAGCACCCCCTGGTCGGTCAGTCGCTGGCCTACGGCGACCGCCGGCCGTACCTGGTCGCACTCATCGTTCTCGACCAGGAAGCGGCTGCGGCGTGGGCGACCTCGCGTGACATCGCCTTCGCCACACCGGCTGAGCTCGCCACACATCCCGATGTGATCGCGGAGATCGACCGCGCGGTCGATCTCGCCAACGAGGACCTCGCTCGGGTGGAACAGGTCAAGCGCTATCGGGTGCTTCCGACGGAATGGACCCCGGAAGGCGGCGAACTCACCGCGAGCCTGAAGATCAAGAGGCGTGCCGTGCACGAGAAGTACGGCGACGTGTTCGACGCCCTGTACGCGTAGCGCCCCGCCCCGCCCCGGATCGGACCGGGGCGGGTTCACCACGGGTCGTGCTTCGAATACGGAGTCAGCCAGGGTGCGCGCCTCGGCCGTACACGGTCATCCGATTCGGCGGATGAGGTCGGCCTCGCGTCGGCCGGAGAGAAGCGCGCCATGGACCGTGGAGGATTCGGTGGCGTGCGTGGCCTCACCGGCGAAGAAGACTCGGTTGCCAACCGGTTCGGCGACGATGTCCCGGTCGTCGGGGGTGGAGTCGATGCCGGGGTAGGAGTAGGAGCCGCGGGCGTAGGGGTCGGACGACCAGCGAGTGATCCGATAGTCGCGGGGTTCGGGCACGCGCTCGCCGTACATGGCGCGCAGGGCGAGCATCCCCTCGGCGACGGTGGCAGTGTCGTCGAGGGTTTCGATGCGGCGCGCGACCGACCCGCCGCGCAGCGCGGCGATCACGGGCACCCCGGTGACGCTTTGTAGCGGAAACCATGCGGCCATCGGATCGTTCGGCACGCCGAATTGGGCGATGAGCTCGGCGTCATCCCAGAACTGCGTGTCGAAGCGTAGATACAGCTTGTTGTAGACGCCCATGCCGAGGCGTCGGATCGCCTCCTGTTTCTTCGCTGGCAACGGCGGATCGAAGGTGACGGCATCGGTCTTCAGCACCCCCAGCGGCAGGGTGACGACCACGTGATCGGCATGGAAGACACCGTGGTCGGTGTGCACCCGAACCCCGGTGGTGTCGTGGGCGATCCGATCGACGACATGACCCAATCGCACGTCCAGGCCCTCGGCGAGCCGGGTCGGGATCTCGTCGTAGCCGCGGGGAAAGACCACCTGATCGCCGCCGTGGCTCACGTGGTGCTGGCCGACCCACAGCGGGACCTGTTCGGGGTCGGCGCCGAAAGAGTCCTGGATGAAGTGGTGGACGGTGTTTCGGACGCGGTCGGCACGGATGCCGGTCAGGCGCAGCTGCGTCAGCACCAGGTCGATCGCGGCGGCGAAGGAGGTGTTCGAGAACCGTGGGAGCGCGGACAGCACCTGTATTGCGGCCAGGGCCGCCGCGGCGTCGGCTTCGTGCTCCGCCATCTCGGCCGCGGTCAGGTGGTCGCCGCCGCTGTAGGTGGTGATGACGTTCTGATTGAGCACCACGGTGGGGAGCTTGAACTCGTCGCGCAGCTCGGTGACGGGGTTGCCGTCGATGCCATGGATCCAGGAGGCGCCCAGGTCCAGCGGCATGTCTCGCCAATTGCGATCGGTCCACAATCGACCTCCCATGCGGTCGCGTGCTTCGAGCACCGTCACCCGGCGTCCGTCTCGGGCGAGGTCGCGTGCTGCGGTGAGCCCGGCGATGCCGGCTCCGATCACCAGCACAGAACCGGTGCCCGGCGTCGATGCGTTGGCGCTGCGGCGCCCGAAGCCTGCGGCCGATGTGGTTGCGAGGATCGCGGCTCCGATAAGCACGGACCGTCGGTTCGGACTCATGGTGGTTCCTTCCTTGGACCCTCTACGTCGGTACAACTAAGGCCCTGATGGTACATCGATGTACCAGATATCGCGCTGCCTGAAGTGCCGGGCGCCCAACGATCCTCGAGAACTCAGTCGCGCTTGGCTGCCCCGTGCAGGATCATCGAGAGGAGGAAATCGGGTGCCTGCCGGGAGCCCATTTGCTCGTCGAGGACCAGGTACCAGGCGGTCTCCGCCAGCCCGAAGAGGGTGAAGGACAACCACTGCGGCGGCAGTTCGGGGCGGATGTGGCCCTCGCGCTGACCGCGGGCGAAGAACTCGTCGAGACGGTTCATCAGGTCCTCGGCCCGCGCGACCAGTGCCGGCTGGCTCAGGAGATGCGGTTCCAGGGACAGGACTCCCCAGATCTGGGCCAGCGGCAGAAAGTTGTTCGTCAGTGCGGTCAGTGCGGTCTGGAAGTCCGCTGTGCCGAGTTCGGCGGCGTCGAGTGCCTCGGCCGCCCTGGCATGAATGCGGTCGGCCAATGCGGTGACGAGTGTCTCGCGAGTCGGAAACAATCGCGTCAAAGAGGTGCGGCTGATCCCGGCTGCTTGTGCGATCGACTGCATGGACGCGCCCCTGTCGCGTGCCAGAACGGGGGTCGCGGCGGCCAGGATGGTCTCTCTCATCGTTGACACGCGATCATCGTAGTTGGGGATCGTCTCCGCTCCCGTGCTCGCTTGCGCGTGTGGCTACCGCACGACCAGGTCGTGATCGGTGGCGCTGAGGGTGATGGGCGCCACGCGCTTGCCCCGCGACCAGTCCCGCACGAACGCGTCGAGGGTCGGGTCTGCGCCACGCGCGTCGTAGGCGGCGCGGGGTACCTCGATCGCGCCGACCAGATGCCTCGGCTGATCGTCGAGGCCGGTACCGCGCGGCCCCAAGCGCAGGCCGTCCGCGGTGTGTAGAAGCACCGGGATCGTCTTCCCGTCGGGGGCGGTGACCGTGGCGGGCCGGGTGGTCGCGGCCGGATCGAAATGCTCGACGGACAGCCGGTAGGCCGACGGACCGGCGTGCAAGCCGGCCTCGTCGAGCAGGCGCGGATCGAGGATCGAGTACGGAACCTGCGCCTCGACGAGCAGCTCGGCGTCGATCAGGGTGTCGCGCGCGGGCAGCTGCGCCGACAGATTCCACGG